>Ga0181537_10000546_pt1 | contig 35366 bp, 31 predicted proteins | sample PEATcosm2014_Bin_39_FD_119765 | JGI IMG/M metagenome (GOLD analysis project Ga0181537, IMG submission 119765) | Peatland microbial communities from MTU Mesocosm Facility, Houghton, MI, USA - PEATcosm2014_Bin23_10_metaG | ecosystem: Environmental > Terrestrial > Soil > Wetlands > Peat | place... | reverse complement strand
CGCGCTTTCTGCTGGAATGTCGAAGTAATGATCCTGTGCACTCGCCACACTCGCGAACAGCAATGCAACCGATGCGTACCCCCATAGCAACCGTCCGGCATGGCGGCGAGGACAACAGAACATGTTTGTTCCCCCCGGCCCCATCCTAATAATCGGACGGTTGTGCTTTAGCTAAGAGGTGATCGCAGAACATTTCCGCTATTCGCGCCGTTCATTGCTTTTTTTGTGGCGCGATCATCGCGATGACTCGGCACCTAGGCGCTATTCAGGTGGGCCACGCCATCACGCATTTCAAACCGCAGCCCGAGGCTGATGGCGGCCGTCTTGGCGAAGCCCACTGGATCCGATGCCGAATACAGCCCTACCACCCGCAACTGGGAGATTGCGGGTTCATCGATAACCACGCGGGTATCGCTATAGCGTGAGAACTCCCGCAGCGCATCGCCCAGTGTGACATCTTCGAACGACAGCAGGCCGCGCTGCCAGGACAGACGCCGAGCGACTTCAATGGGTGCAAGCTGTTCCGTCACCAGCGGGGCTGGCACGCTGGGTGCGGATGGAATCACCGCTCGCACCGCCGTATTGGCCCGTAGGCTGACCGGCGCCGCACGCGTGCTCTCGGCCACCTGGACCTCGCCATCTCGCACCATGACCTGGACATCGCCGCGGCGCAGCGCACGCACCGCAAAGGCCGCCGCGCTGCTGGTAATGCTGGTACCGAATGTCGTGACCGTAAAGCCGCGCTGCGCATCGGCGGCCACCTCGAACAGCGCTTCACCGTAGAGCAGCCGCACCGTACGCGTCAGATCGCTGAACGCCACGCTCAGATGCGTCTGCGTGTTGAGCGTGACCGCCGAACCGTCGGGCAGCGGCACGCGCCGCACCTCACCTATACGCGTCCAATAGTCGCGCTCCGATCGCAACGCAAACACAGCTATTCCGGCAATACCCGCGGCCAGGCTGCCGCCGCCCAGCAACAGCATCTGGCGGCGCGACAACAACCGCCGTGAAGGCTCGACTGCCGGTGGACTCCGCTCCTTGACCTGGTGCGACAGCAACAGCCCGAGCTGCAGCGATATCGCGTGGGCGCGCATATAGGCGCCGAAATGCCGCTCATCCCCGGCCAACCAATCCTCCAGCGCGCGCTGCTCCTCGGCACTGGCAACGCGTCCGTCGAGGCGCGCGACCCAGTCGGCTGCGATCTGATCAATACCGGGTTTTTCGAGTTGTCGTGACATCTCGCATCTTCAGTGCCGGCGCCACATCGGGTCGGGAAGCGTCCGTCTGGGCACGACCACACAGCGCCTGCAACAACCGCAATGCTTTGCCGAGGTGTTTCTCGACGGTGCTTTCCGCAATACCCATCTCGGCAGCAATCTGCGCTTGCGACAGTCCGTCGACCTTGCGCAGCAGGAACGCGCGCCGGCACTTGGCCGGCAGCGTGTCGATCTGCTCAAGTACTCGTCTGAGCTCCGCGCCGTCGTCCGCCTGGGCCTCCGGCGAAGGCTCATCTGTCTGGAGTTCGCTCAAGTCGATTTCCGCCATGGCGTCGATCGAAATCACGCGTTTGCGCCGCAGACAGCGCACCATCAGGCGCCGCGCAACCGAAAACAGGTAGGATCTGCTGTCGCGGATATGATCGACACGCTCCAGCGCGGCTACCGCCGCATAGGTCTCCTGAAGGATGTCTTCGACGTCGGCGTTGATCAGCCGTTGCGAGCGCAGCCATGATCTCAACGTCGCCTCATGCGGCAGCACATTGGCGGCCAGCCAGAGCGCGCGCTCATCGTCAATTCGCCGCATATACCCCCCCGCCAACCAGACGCATTTATATGGAATATCGGGCCCTGGATTACTGCCCGTTGCGTGCAGCATTCAGTGTACGCATCCGCGCCGCCTGGTGGCAAACGCGACGCCGCTGAGTGGGGCACTTATATGTGCCTTGCCGCAACCACTATTGCAGGAACATTGGACAACCATTATTTTCCACCGCCACAACGGATGCGCGCAGACAGCCTCAAGCAACCAACGGACACCGCGGGCATGATGGCGATACACACAAACTCACGCCGCAGCAGCAGCGTGGCACTTGCGCTGCGTGTGATCGGTGCGCTGGTTGCGATGACTGTCGTCCAGGACATTCACGCGCAAGCGCTCTCAAGCCGCTCGGATTGGGCCGCTATCGCCAAATGGCCGGATTTCATGGGCGGCGTGTGGGGAGACCGCGGCGCTGGCGGCCCGGAGGTCGGCCCCATTGTGCAGAGCGCTCCGCTGAAACCGGAATTCCAGGCCAAGTTCAACGCGACCGGCCCGTCGCCCGATCAGAACAGCGGCTCACGCGCATGTATTCCCGATGGCATTCCAATCGACGTCGGTGGTGAATTCTATTTCTCCAAAGGCAAGATCTTCCTGTTGTCGGATCTGGACTTCTTTGTGGCGCGGCAAATCGACATGAGCCGCAAAGAGCACGGAGATCCGGATCCGTCCTACTACGGCGACTCGATCGGTCACTGGGAAGGTAGCGCCCTGGTGGTCGATACCGTCGGCTTCCTGCCCGAAGTGGGCGTCGTCCAGGGCGTGCCGGGCGGCGGCAGCACCCACGTTATCGAGCGCTTTGAACTCACCGGCCCCGACTCGATGCGTTATACGCGCACCGTGATCAATCCAGACGTGCTCACCAAGCCATGGATCACGACCCGCATATGGCCGCGTCATCGCGACTGGCACGTGTACGAAGCATGGTGCACGCAGAATAACCGCGACGCCCCGGTCGAGGGTAAGCCTCACCTGGATCTCACACCTCCCAAGCCCTGATTGAATCAGACGATGTACCAGCGTTACCAAAGGCACCCATACGCCATGGCAGTGACCGCACGACTGTTCGCTGCCATGGTCATCCTCACCGTCTCGACGCCCGGTGAGGCACACCACTCGGTGGCGATGTTCGATGCCGACAAGAGTCTGAGCGTCCAGGGCACGGTACTTAAATATGAATGGACCAATCCGCACGTCTGGATCTGGATCGTGACCGCCGACAAAAGCGGCAGCGGCAATACTCCCTATGGGTTTGAGCTGGCGTCGCTGGCCATGCTGCGGCGCCAGGGCTGGAGCAAGGACGACCTGCACATCGGCGACAAGGTCAGCGTGACGTATCACCCGTTCAAGGATGGGCAGAACGGCGGCATGGTGCTGCAGGTGCGGCTCGATAACGGTCGGGTGCTGGGCGATCAGGCTGCGCTGCACGACACGCCGCCCGGGCCGACGCCCTCGCCCGCCCCCCCACCCTAGGCAACATCGGAGCGCATTATGAAACTGATGGGCGTCGCTGCCATGGGCCTGAGCCTGCTCGGCGCAGACATCGCGCTCGGCCAATCACCGCCCGCCGCACCGTCGACGGTAATGCCGTCAAAATCCTTCCCCTACCCGCAGACCGCACCCATTCCGATCGTGCCGGAAGTCTCCAGGGCGACGCAGCAGAAGAATAAGCAGCTGGTGCTGGATTTCTACAAAAACGTACCCGACAAACACGACTGGAGTTGGGCGAACGCTTCCAGGTATTTTGCTGAAGATTTCGTCCAACACGACCCCAAGGAACCGTCCGGCGGCAAAGCCTATGCCGCCTACATGGGCGAGGCCACCAGACGGCGCACGATGGACATCAGCCGCGCCGCTGGCAGCGGTGGACCCGAGATTCCGCGGGTCGTCGACTCCAACAACTCGCCGATCAACACCCTGTTTGCCGATGGCCCCTATGTGATAGTTGTCCGCAGGATAAACATGCCCTGGCCGGGCGGCCCGATACCCGTCTATGGCGGCTTCTTTGCGGATATCTGGCGCGTCAACAATGGCAGGATCGTCGAGCAGTGGTGCACTTGCAGGGACACCGACGGCCTGCCCAACGACTTCGTGAAGGAAATGAACGTGGTCGCGACCAAGACGCACGGCGAATAAGTTCGCCGATGGCGTTGCGAAAGGCTATTTTGACGGCGGGCGCGCCTGAAACCCGTAATACGAACTCAGATAATCGATCGCGATCTTCATGTCGCCGTCGGACATCTGCATGCCGTAATTGACCATCAGGTGCACCGTAGTGTCCCAGTCAGCGCGTGTCTTTCGCACCTGCAGCACGTTATCGATCGAATGACAGTTGGAGCAGGCGCGCGCCACGAGGTCCGATCCCGGACCGGCCGCGAGCTCCTGGGCCGCGGCGCTGGTGGCAACGCAGCCGATCCCGGCCATCGTCAGGCAGGTTGCCGCGGCAGCGCGCAAGGGCATTTTTGACCGCAGATGCAATTTATTTACCCCAGTCAGGATTGCCGCCAAGGTGCTCCACCATGTAATCGGCGTAGCCGCCGAGCTGCAGAAACAGCAGGTAGGTCTCGTGTATGACCGCCAGCAGCTTCTCGGTGGCATAGGCGTAATCGCCGTCGCGAACCTCGACCGTAATCGCCACTGATCCGCGCCGGTTCACGCATCTCAGCACGGATTTACGCTGGTCGATGGCTCGGTGCACCGGCAACTCGCCGTTGTGAAACCCTTCCAGGAAACGCCGGTACTCCCGCTGCATCGGCGAGCGTGCAGCGACATTGGGTAATACGACCGGTACATGTATCGTCTTGCGCGTTACATCGACGATCAGGTCGAAATTACGATCCTTGTGCCAGAGCATGCTGAATGCAGCGCGCGAACCGCTTGCAGGGAACGCCGTAAAACTTCGGAATACGCCGCGCTCTGCGTAGCGCGTCAGGATTTGCGTCGGCGCGCCTAGCCTGTCGGCAGCGGCAGCTACACGCCGCCGTATCGGGCGACGATTCTCCGCAGCTGCCCGATTCATCGCTCCTCCCTTCTGTAGAACTTCTGGGTCCACGGCTAGTGCATCTGTGCGCGTACGCCGGGCTCGGGCCCAAAGCCCCCCATGCCCGGATACTTGTCGTTCAGGCTGAAATCCTTATGCCCCTGGCAGTTGATAAGCGTCGAGACGTTGTCTCGCTGCGCGGCCTGGTAAGCGCGCCCAAGTGCGTCGTGCAACTGCTGCTGCGTCTTGCAATACTCGCCGCGCGCGCCCAGAACTTCAGCGATTTTGTCGTAGCGGATGTTTTCCTGGAACATGTAGAGCTGCTCGGCCTTCGGCGTCTGCTTGGTCGTGAACTGCATGCCCCAGCAATTGTTGTTGTAGACGACGGCGATCAACGGGATCTTGTACTTGGTCGCCGTGTCGAGTTCCATCAATGTGAATCCCATGCCGGCGTCGCCGGTGAGCACCAGCGCCGGCGCACCCTTGTACGCCTTCTGCGGACCGATGCCCGCCTGAATGGCCGCTCCGGCACCGATCATCATCGCTACATCCGGCCCCATGGCGCCGAACTGGTAGTAGGTGACGATCTCCTGGCCAGGGCGAAACCCGCGCAGCCATCGGCCCGCATGCGCACCCATGAGGTTGCTGCCATAGCCGGTCAGGGTCTGCTTCGGATCGATCGAACCGGTGTACAGGAAATCGTGAACTTCCTTGCAGATCGTCGAGGGATGCAACAGGCCGGTCGACTGCGAGTAGCCCAGGCCTGTCTGGACGGTTGCAAGCTCGTGCTCATCCTGCTTCTTTTTAGCCGACGCAATCTCATTGACCCAGGCGGCACGCTTCTTGTTCGGCAGCGCATTGCCAAGCGCCTCGATGAACAGCTTCTCGTCGCTGACGATACCGAGATCGATCGGCCAGTTGTGCCCCAGGTCCCCTTGTTCCGGGTGAACCCGGATAGTCGGCACGCCAACCGGAAAGGTGTAATCGCCCACGGCCGGCATCAGATATTGACCGACGAACACCACGAGATCGGCGCTCATCAGCGCACTGGTCGAGCGACTGCCGTCCAGCCGGTGATCGTCGGGTACGTGGCCGCGCGTCGGGCCTGAACCCACGATGCACATCTCATGTCGCTCAGCCGTCTTGAGCAGCACGTCGTAGGCCTCGCGCCAATAAACACCGTGACCTGCGACCAGAACCGGCCGTTCGGCTTTGGTGATCATCGAGACCGCCGTGGCCATCTCCTTCGCACTGGGGGCCGCACGCGTGTCGCTGCGGTACTGGGTCTTATTGAACATGCGTACCACTTCCGAGGCATCCTTGAAAGTCGCCGCATACGTTTCGCGTGGGAAGTCAAGATGGGCCAGGCCCGGCACTCCGGTCTTGATCTGCCGAAACGCCGTCGCGCCGTACTCGTAAATCCGGGCCGGCATGATGATTCGCTTGCCGTACTTGCGAATCGACGACGTGACCGGTTGCTGCATCATGAACTGCAGGAAGGTCTGCGTGTCCTCGGCGCCCATGGTCGCGTTGCTGGCGAGCACCAGCAGCGGCGTATTGGCGAAATGCGCCGCTGCGATGTTCATGGTCATATGGCAAAACCCTGGGCCCTCGGTACCCGAGCAGGCCACTACCTCGTTCGACGCGCGGCTGAAGCCGTCAGCCATGGCGCACATTCCACCCTCGGTGCGGCCGCCAAAGGTAGGTATACCGGCCTGCGCAAGCTCATTGGCAATGCTGTAGTTTCCCGGGCACAGGAAAAAACCCGCCAGCTCCTCGTCCTTGCACAGATTTGCAAACAGCTGTGCGCCCGTCATAGGTTTGGCGGAGAAATCGGCCCGCGTCGCCGGCATCGCCGCGCAGCGCTCGATCTCCGGCGGCCGCAGCGGCGCCGGTGCGGCCTCGCACCCTGCGCCCTGCCCGTCGGCGGGTGTCTGGGCGCCGGCCTTCTGGGACAGCATGCCCACGGTCGCTGCTGCGGCGCTCGCCACTGCGGCACCAGCAAGAAAATCGCGGCGTGTGGCGGGCGCGCCTGGCCGTCGCACCTTGTCGGATGGAGTCTGGTCGTCAACAGTTTTCATGAGTGCCCTCGAGCTAGCAAAAAAAACACCCTTAAATCTTCATCAGGAGAATATACCAAAAGTATTCCCACCCTTGGTCCGGATGGCAGCGCCTCTACAGCAGCGCATCGCAAGTTCAAAAAAGCGGGGCCGATCTTGCGACCGACCCCGCTGTTATCACTCGCGCTGCAATCTCAGCGCATCAAACTACATGATGTGCGCCTGGAAGATCACACCGAAGATGCGCGGATCGTAGAACTGGGCATCCTCGTAGTAGCTGCCGGCAGGCGTACCACCGTAGCTCGGCGAGGCAATCGCGCCGCTACGGTACTTGAGCGAATTGGCCAGGTTGTTGCCGTACACGGTTGTACTCCACTTGCCATTCTGCGAGGTATAGCGCAGCGATGTGTTGTAGAGGGCAAACGCACTCTGCACCATCGACACCAGGCCGTGGGTCGCCTCGACTGATTCTGCCAGGATCGTGCGGCCCTTGAAATTGACCGAACCCTGCCAATCCAACGAGCCCTTCGCCAGCGGGAAGGTGTGGTCATACATGAAGCTGCCATCAGCCGCCGGCACCGTGAAGATCGGCTCGCCACTGAGCACCTGGGGCGCATTCGGTACACCCGGAATCGTGGTGTATCCGGCGGGCGCGGGTGCGATGAACGTGCCGTATCGCGCCTGCAGGAAGGTCGCGTTAACGCTCAGCAGGTCTTCCTTGGTGAGCGCGTACTGGATGTCAAACGATGCACCGTGGTAGGTCGCCTCACCGGCGCTGGTGGCTGTCAGCACAGGCGGTCCCGGCACAGCATTCTGAAACAGCGCCAGGTTGGTCTGGTAGTCCTTGTACTTGTATACCCACGCCGCCAGGTTCACTCGCAACGTGTCATCCAGGAACGTGTTCTTACTACCGATTTCGTACGCAGTGATCGTTTCCGGCGCATACACCGGGCCCTCTGCGGGGTTGACGCCCGGTCCGTAGGAGAAGCCGCCGGCCTCATAGCCGGTCGACACGGTCGCGTAGACGATCGACTTGGAAGTGATGTCGAAGTTGACGCCACCCTTCCAGGTCGCCTTGGTCCAGCTATTTTCCTTAGGTGGGGTGAGCGCGATCGGTCCGAGGCCGAACTGCGTGAAGATACCCTGTACGTCCTTGATATCCTCGGTGTAACGGGCGCCCGCAGTCAGGTGCAGCCGGTCCACCGGCGTCCAGGTCACCTGACCGAAGCCGGCATAGGACTCCGCGTGCTCACCGATGCCAGCGCCGCCGTTGCCGCCGTTGGCAATCTGTATCGACGGCGACTGGGTGGTGAGATTGGCGTAGCCGATCATGGTGCCGCCGTCGCGATCGTGAAACGCGTACAGACCCACGACCCACTGCAGCGGTGTGGTCGCGGTGGAGGTCAGGCGCGTCTCCAGGCTCTGCGAATCGAAGTGCTGCGGGTTGGTATTGCGGCCCGCGGTCCCGTACGGCCCGGTCGCGGCCGGGCATGCAGCACTCACGGCGGGGCAGTACTGGTCCGCCCAGTTATTGATGTTGCCTGACTGCGCATTGAAATTGCGCCAGTTGAACTGCGTGGTCCAGACCGCCGGTCCGAAGTCGTAGTCGTTCTGCAGCGTCATGCCATTGTTGTGACTGTTAACAAAAGTCACTTCGTTCTGCCGGGTGGCCTGCACCTGGCCAGTCTGAGGATCGATGATCGTGGCAAAGTAGCTGTTGTCGCGCGGATTCGCGGGGACGAACACGTGCGAGCCCGGCGACGCGTACACCACATTGGTGCCGGCGTTGCTGCCGTTGACCGTCGCAATATCGAAAGTTCCCCACAGCGACTCGCGCTCGCTGGGCTTCCACATGAAACCAACGCGGCCGCCTTTCTCATCGGCGTCGTCCTGACCGCCGGTCAAATAGCCTTCATGGCTCAGCGAATGGAACGCGGCGCGTACCGAGAAATCATCGCTCAGCGCCATATTGATGGCGCCTTCGCTGTGGATCAGCTGATAACTGCCGTATTCGAACAGGCCGCTGGCGCTGTCTTCGCCGATCTGCGCCTTGTTGGTGATGATATTGATCGCACCGGCATTGGCGTTGCGTCCGTACAGGGTTCCCTGCGGACCTTCAGCGACTTCAATGCGCTGGACGTCGAACAGCAGCCCGCCCAGGCCCTGGGTCTTGGGCAGGTAGGCGCCATCGAGGTTGATAGCCGCCGCGTTCTCCGAACCCGGGCTGGTGTCGGTGCTGAATACGCCGCGAATCATCATGGTCACCGCATTGCCCTGCGGCGCGATGATGACATCAGGCAGCGCTCGCTCAAGGTCGCGCAGTTGCAAGGTGCCAGCGCGCTCCAGCTGCTCGGAACTCGCGGTGACGACCACGACCGGAATCTTCTGCACGTCTTCAGACCGTTTTTCCGCCGTGACCACGATTTCTTCGAGCGCGCCCGAGCTCTCTGCTTCCGGTGAGGTCGCTGCCGTCGTCGGCGGTGTTTGCGCAAAGCCGGACTGTGCTTGCGCCAACGCGATCGCGAGTCCGACTGACCCAGCGACAACACCTCGAAATGCTTTAGACATGAATTCCCCCCACTTGCAAAATTTGATAACTCAAAACATCAGCACCGTCGTTTCGAACTCACCTCAATCCTCAATCCGAACTTGCCGAACTTGTTACTTGTTGGACCAGGTTGATTGCTTCACCTGCGACTTTCAAACGATATGCTCTCATTGGCGTCCGCGCAACCGCGATGATCGATTGCGATTCCAACTTGCACTGATCACGACAACCACTGTTGCGACATCTCTCGCGGATTCGCCGGATAGCCAGTCGGTTATCAGTATCAAGCATCAACCAAATCGCATGCAATAGCAGTCGCAATCCCGCACATATATGTTCGTGTCTAACGAGCAACACAGTGCTTGCGACGCGGTGATAGTAGGGGCTTAATAACGATCGCCTTTTGCGTGCGTCACGCAACTCGCGCAAGTGATGAACTCGGCATAAGCCGAAGGTATGGAGCACGGCAGCGAAGTAATACCGGAGCCAGGAACTCAAGATGCCACTTCCGCCTGACGTCGATTCGAAACGATTCGCTGCTGCGATGCGCGAACTGCGCACTATCGTCGGCGAGCAGTGGGTCTTCACCAGCGAGGAAGATGTCGACCTCTATCGCGACGCATATACGCCGTTCTTTGGCGAGCCCGAGGAATACATTCCGTGCGGCGCTGTTGCGCCCGCCAGCGTCGAGCAGGTGCAGGAGGTGGTGCGTCTCGCCAACCGTCATCACATCCCCTTGTGGCCGATCTCCACTGGTCGCAATCTTGGTTATGGCGGCGCGGCGCCGCGTCTGTCCGGCACCATGGTTCTGGATCTGAAGCGCATGAACCGTGTGCTGGAGGTGAACGACACACTGGCGTACGCGCTGGTGGAGCCGGGTGTGAGCTATTTCGATTTCTATCGTCACCTGCGCGACAACAACCACAAGGTCTGGATGGATTGCCCTGATCCTGGTTGGGGCAGTCTGATCGGCAATGCGCTGGATCATGGCCTGGGGCACACGGTGTATCGCGACCATTTCGACTCGCATTGCGGCATGGAGGTCGTGCTGCCCTCGGGCGAGTTGATGCGTACCGGCATGGGCGCGATGCCGAACAATCCGCTTTGGCAGGGATTCAAATACGGCTTCGGGCCGCACGTCTCGCCGATATTCGGCCAGTCCAATTTCGGCGTAGTCACCAAGATGGGCTTCTGGCTGTTGCCGGAGCAGGATGAGGTGCGCAGCCACATCATTTCGGTTCGCCGCAACACGGACCTGGAAGCATTTCTCGACACCATGTCGTATCTGGTCAACTCCGGACTGATCGATTCGTCCTGGCAACTGGTCAGCGCCATCAGGGGCTCGAGCGATTCGGAAATCCGCGCAGCCTTAGCGGCTCATGCTCCGGATGCCGAACTCGAGCGGCTTGGCGCGGCGAAGAACCTGGGCTACTGGAGCACACGTATACGCTTCTACGGGCCGTCGGCAGTCAATGCCGCGCGTTGGGATTACGTGCGCAAACGCATGGCCACGATCCCCGACGTGTTTTTTTCGGACGGCAAGGTCTATACCTTTCCGATGGATACCGACTCGGTTCAGGATGAACCGGATGACCTGTTCGCCAAGGGGGGGCTGGGCATTCCAAGCCTGGCGATTTTCTCACTCGGCGCACGCAACGGCAGCCAGGGCCATATCTTCTTCTCGCCCATCATTCCCGCCACTGCACGCGAATACCGCAAGGCTCTCGAGGTGTTCCGCCAGGCCTATGCAGATCTAGGTCTACCGCCGCTCAACTTCGTCGGCGGCTGGTCCTGGTACAGGCGCACCCTGGTGCTGCTGTTCAACATGCCGATCACGCATGACATTGCGGGCAATCAGCGCATGCGCGCCAATTACAAGCGACTGGTACAAATTGGCGCCGAGCACGGCTGGAGCGAATATCGCACTGCGCCGGCCTTCATGGATGACGTCATGGAGCAGCTGTCTTTCAACAATCACGCGCTGCGACGCTTTCACGAAACGGTGAAAGATGCACTCGATCCGAACGGCATCCTGGCGCCGGGTAAGAGCGGCATCTGGCCCAAGCACCTGCGGGGAAAGGCCTGATGCAAACCAGGGTGGTAGCCGCGCTCGCCGCGATGGTCGCGACCTTTGGCGGCGTTGGCGTGCCGGCACAGCAAACTGCAGCCGCAGCGCGCGCGCCCGATCCGACGTTCGAGAAATGGTGCTCGCACTGCCACCGCAGCGGAATCTATATGGCAGGCACCCTGGGCCTGCAGCGAAAGTACAACGGCTCGAAACCGGCGCTGCTGGAGGAGCGTGACGACCTGACTGTCGCGAGCGTCAAGGTATTCGTACGCCATGGCTCGAATTCGATGCCGCCGTTCCGTAAGACCGAGATCTCCGATGCCGAACTCGATGCCCTGGCCAGCTATCTGGCGAAGCAATAAGTCGCGCCGTCGAGGGCCAGTAGAATTACCGTCAATGAATGGATGGCAACTATGATGACTGCAGTCGACCTGATTCGATCAGCTACCGGGACGCGCGCATGATCCTGCCTCCGGGTGTACATCGCGAGGCCTTCTCCGCGGCCCTGCAGGCGTTTGCCAACGTCGTGGGCGATCAATGGGTGTTCTCCCGGGATGAGGACATTGCGCTCTACAACGATGCGTATACGCCATTCTTTGGCGAACCCGACAAGCAGCACGTCGCCTCGGCGGCCGTGGCTCCGACCGAGGTCGAACAGGTTCAGCAAATCGTGCGCATCGCCAATAAGTACCGCATCCCGCTGTACACGATCTCGACCGGGCGCAATCTGGGCTACGGCGGCTCCTCGCCGAACTATTCCGGCTCGGTGGTGCTGGATCTCAAGCGCATGAACAGGATCATCGAGGTCAATACCGACGAGGGCTACATGATCGTGGAGCCGGGCGTCAGCTTCATCGATGTGCAGCGCTATTTCGACGAGCATCAGATCGATTACGTACCGTCATCGCCGCAGCCGGGCTGGGGCAGCCCGATCGGCAACGGCCTGGATCACGGCGTCGGTAACGCCTACGGCGACAACTTCAGCGCCGTCGCCGGCCTCGAAGTGGTACTGGCGAATGGCGAGGTGCTGCGCACCGGGCGCGGCGCGCTGCCCGATTCGCGCCTCTGGGCCTGCTACCACTACGGATTCGGACCGTACATTGACGGCATGTTCTCGCAGTCGAATTTCGGCGTGGTCACCAAGGGGTGCTTCTGGCTCAAGCCCAGATGGGAAGTGTCGCAGAGCTTCACCATCAGCTCTTACAGCGACAACGACATGCAGCCGATGATCGATGCACTCAAGGAACTGCGGAACCACGAAGTGATCAATGGCTTTGGTATCGGCAGCCCGATCCGCCAGTCGATGGCGACCAACGACGGGCGGCGTCCGTATGGAGTGCCGGAGGTCAATACCCTGCTGCGCCGACGCGATGGTGGCAGCAGCGCGGAGTGGGAAGCGCTGGCGCAAAAGACGCAGATCCCGGTGGTCGAGGGCGGCGGCGGCGCCCGCGGTCCCGCGCCCATCGTCAAGGCCCATCTCGATTACGCGGTAGACTTTCTGCAGCGGCGCAAGGTCCCGGGCACGGTGGTCATGGGCAAGCCTTTGACCACGATCAAACCGCCAATGATAGATTTTGGCGAACTGGCGTTGTCCGGCACCTCGCACGGCCATTACTACTTCTCGCCGATCTTCAGGCAGACGCGCGACGACATCTTTGCGATCAACGACACGATGCGCAACGTGATGCTAGATGCCGGGGATTTCGAGATGATCGAGGAGACCGGCTGGTGGGCCAGCCGCGGATTTGCCGGTGGTGGCGCCGGCCGCGACAAACACATGCTGCTGCTCATGGAATTTCGGGTGTACGACGACCTGGACAAGAACCGCAGACGCCGCCAGTTGTTTCTCGATCTGGTCAAAGCCTGCGGAGAGAAGGGCTGGGGTGAATATCGCGCGCCGGTCGCCTTCCATGACCAGGTGATGGACCAGTTTTCCTTCAACCATCACATCCTGCGCCGATTCTGCGAGACCATTTACGACGCGCTGGACCCCAATGGCATTCTGTCGCCGGGCAAGAACGGCGTTTGGCCGCGGCATCTGCGCAAGGCATGATCCCATGAGAATCGCAGCACTGCTCTTCTTCGGAACTTTCGGCACGTTCGCGGGCGCGAACGCCCTGGCCGCCGATCCGCAAAATGGCAAGGCCGTCTTTCTGCGCTGGTGTCAGGGCTGCCATGAAGCGCTGCCTGGAGCCGGACTCGACCCTCCGGCCGGTACCTACACTTTGCAGCAGCGCTACCAGGGCAGGTTGCCGGCGGAGATCGAGAAGCGTACCGATCTCACTGCGGCACAGATCAGGGGCCTGGTACGCCACGGCATCAACGTCATGACTGGATTCCGCAAGACTGAAATCACCGACCAGCAGCTTGACGATCTGATCGCCTATCTGGTCAAGCCCTAAAGCCCAGGAATGCGCATGGATGCAGCACGACGGGAATTCATGGCGGGCGGTTCGGCCGTGGTCGCCGCCTTGGCCGCCAGCGGCAGCGCGGCCCCCGGCCCGGCACTCGCCCAAACCGATCATGCAGCCGCACAACAGGTGCTTGCCGCCGATGAGCCCTATCGTGCCGGCAGCGGCAGTCGACGACTCGACATCGTTTCACTGCGTGATCTGGAGCAGATGGCGGAAAAAGTCATCCCGCGCGGCGGCCTGGACTTCATCCGCGGCGGCGCCGGAGATGAATGGACCATGCGCGAGAACCTCGCGGCGTTCCAGCGTGTGGCCATTGAACCGAATTATCTCAGCGGCGCAAAACCGCCCGATATCTCGACAACGATTCTGGGCGCAAGACTCGCGCTCCCGGTCATCACCGCCCCCATGGGTGGTCACCGCCTGGCGCACGAGGGAGGCGAAGTCGCCACTGCCAGCGGTACGGCGGCAGCCGGCTCGCTTGTGGCGATCAGTTCAGTATCCAATGTGGGCCTCGAGCAGGTGATGGCGGGAAGTGCTGGCCCGAAATGGTTTCAGATCTACCTGCCCGAAGACCGGGGCTTGGCGCGCGAGCTGTTGCAACGCTCCGCACAGGCCGGCTATCGCGCCGTCATCGTCACCATCGATACCACCGCACCAGGCAATCGCGAGCGCGACATCCGTAATCAATTTCGTTCTCCACCTGAGCTGGGGCACGGCAACATGTCAGCCGCCAGCTCCGGGTACGCGGCTACTGCTGCCACCTTTAAACATGACTTGAACTGGGACGATATCGCCTTCGTCCAGAAGGAAGCCGGGGTTCCGGTTCTGATCAAGGGCGTGCTGACACCCAGGCTGGCGGCGCAGGCGCTGCAACGGGGCGTGGCGGGAATATTTGTCTCCAATCACGGCGGCCGCCAGCTGGACGGCGTGCCGGCGACCTTTACCGTGTTGCCGAAGATCGCGGACAGCGTACACGGCAGAATCCCGATCGTACTGGATGGCGGCGTCCGGCGCGGGCAGGACGTATTCAAGGCCTTGGCGGCCGGAGCCAGCTGCGTCGCCATCGGGCGGCCGGTCCTGTACGGCCTGGCTCTGGGAGGCGCACTGGGTGTCGAGAGCGTCTACGACCGCCTGCGCACAGAATTCGCCATGACGATGCAGCTTGCCGGCGTTCCGAACGTAGCCTCGATAAACAAATCGTATCTGTATCGAGAACTCTCTTCGGGCTGATGCAACGGTGCCGCAATACAAAGGCATATCGCGCCGAAGTTTTCTGAAGGCCGGCACGGCGGCAGGTGCTGCCGCGGCAGGTGCTGCCGCTGCGGCGGCGAACGTTGCCAGCGGCCCCACGCTCGGCCAGCAGCCGCAGCCGCCGGCAAAGTGGCAGCAAGAGGCGGACATCGTAGTCATCGGTGCAGGTGCTACCGGCCTGACCGCGGCAATAGTGGCGCGTGAGTCCGGCGCATCCGTGATTCTGATTGAAGCCCAGGATGATATTGGCGGTCATGCCATTCTGAGCGGTGGCAACATGCCGTTGGGCGGGGGCACCAGCCGCCAGCAAAAGTATGGTGTCGTGGATTCCGCGGATCTGCTGTTCCGGGACCTGACCGACTGGTCGATCGTCGAGCCCAACGGTTTCCCTGATTATCGATACAACGATCGCGAGATCATTCGCGCATTCGCCGATCACAGCGCGAGCACCTTCGAGTGGCTGCTGGCGCACGGCGTGGTCTTCATCGATCAGGCACCCGACAGTTTTGGCGGCCTGTCGGTCGGTAATTCCGCCTTGCGCATGACGCACGCCGCCGCCATGAACTGGCCCCTGGTGCAATCCGGGCAACCGGTCCAACAAGACGTTCAGGCACGGACCTCCAGTGGTGTTGGCCTGATGCGGCCGCTGGAGGCGTCCGCGCGCAAAGCCGGAGTACGGATTCTTCTGGAACACAGGATGAACGTCATCTACCGGCCCGCTGCCAACGACGCCAGGATTACGGGAGTTGCGGTAAACAACCGCGGGACAGCACGTAATATTCGCGCACGCCGGGCGGTCATCGTGGCCACTGGCGGCTCGAGCGGCAACGTAAACTTCCGCCGCATGTTCGATCCGCGGCTCACCGAAGAGTACAGCCTGGTCGGATTGCCGTGGTCGGATAGTGATGCCAGCGGCGAGCTCGCGTCCATGGCAATCGGGGCGTCGCTTTGGGGCCTGTACAATCAAAGCGCGGAATTCGGCTACAACCTGTGCAAGCCCGGCTACATCGGCTGCCGTTACGGCTATGATCATCTGCAGTGGTTGCCCGGCAGTCGCGTCTTCCACAGCGCCGCGGCTTCCGGACTGCATGTCTCCGACTGGCACAACCTGATTCTGGTGAACATGCTCGGCAACCGCTTCTACGACGAGACCGGCGGGCAATACACCGCGAACAATTACCGCTCCGTCAGTCCGTACGTACCGGACAGTTACACCAATGCGGCAGCCCTGAGCTATCGCCCGAACAACTTTCTCAACGCCGCGTTGGCGGGGATCGGCGATGGGCACAACGGCGGGGGTGCCATCTGGGCGATCTTCGACTCCGACGCCGTGGCGCGCGAACGATGGGACCCGAGACCTCCTAACGTTGATTCCGGCAGCGGCCTGTTCTTCAGCGCCAACTCCGCGTCCGAGCTGGCGGCGAAGATCGTCATGCAGCATCAACGCACGCCGATGCCCTCGCAGAACCTCGAAACGACGATCACGCGGTACAACTCCTTCGTCGAGTCAGGCCGGGACGATGACTTCGGCAAGGCAGCGCCGCGCTACAAGATCGCCAAGCCGCCGTTCTATGCCGCATGGGCAACGCCGATGGTGCACGACACACGCTCGGGTCTGCGCATCGATGCCAGGTGCCGGGTGATCGATATGAATGGCCGACCCATCCCGGGGCTGTACTGCGGCGGTGAATCCGCCGGCGGTTTCAGTCAACACGGTCTCGCCCGTGCCACCTGCCAGGGCTATATCGCCGGCAACGCTGCCGCGGCGGATTCTTTCAGTTAGCGCACATATGCCGTTATACAATCAGCAATCCCGACACGGGAATCCAAGGAGCAGTTATGGCAAGTAGAAGAGAATTCATGCAAGCCGGCGCGGCAATGGCCGCCACAGCGCTGCCTGGCGTGTCGGTCGTGACCGGCATCGGCACCTCCCTTGGAATCTACAAGGTGATCTACGATCGACGGTTCGCTCCCGCGCAGCGCTTTGGCGCCACGGCACAGGACCTCAACGCCAACGTCGCGGCTATAGACGGTGACGTCCACGATTTGTGGTACCACGACCTGTATCATCGCTGGAAAGCCGCGCCGGTCGCGATCGCGGGCATGACGACCTTCAACCCGATGTTCCTGCTGGCCATGTTTGCGCAGGACGTCGGCATGCGCGTGGTGTACCGTGCCAATCATCGACCGGCCGGCAACGGCGCGGCCGCGCACGAAATGTTCGGGCCGATGACGCAGCAGCGCCGGCGCGCCGAGCTTGACGACAGCGGGACACGATGGGGGACGGCCGCGGCACGCATTGTCCTGACATGGCCGCAGGATGCGGTATCGGTATCGCAACTGCGCTCCAACATCGCCGACGCCAACCGCAAGATGGTCGAGCCGGAAACGCTGTTGTCGTGGATCATCGCGCCGGTGCAGCGGAATGGTTAATGATGCCACTCGCGCCTATGCGGTCCGCACCACGATCATTTTCTGCTTGCTGGCCGCACTGTGCGAAGGTATCGATCTGCAGGCGGCTGGTGTAGCTGCGGCGGGCATCACAGCGCAATTCAAGCCGCTACCGAACCAGCTGGGCAATTTCTTCAGCGCCAGTACGTTCGGGCTGTTCTTCGGCGCGCTGTTTGGCGGGCGGTTGGCCGATGCTATTGGACGCAAGTGGGTGTTGGTCGGATCGATCGCGGTATTCGGCTTGTTTTCCCTGCTTACCCCGCTCGCATGGGACATGAACTCGCTCACCTGGGCACGATTGCTGACCGGCCTGGGCCTCGGCGGCGCGCTGCCCAACCTGATAGCACTGGTGTCCGAGAGCAGTCGCGACGATCGTCATAGCGCCAACGTTGCGATGGTTTACAGCGCCACGCCCTTCGGCGGCGCAGTCGCCAGCCTGATCAGCCTGTTGCTCGCGACCTCACAGTGGCGTTGGATTTTCATAGTCGGCGGCGTGGTACCGCTATTGATTGCGCCGGTCATGGCACTGCGGCTGGAGGAATCCGCCGCGTTCCGACGGCTGGAGCTGGCAACGCATAGCAGCGAGCAGGCAGCGGTTCTCCAATCGATGCCCAAGCGAGGCAGCTTCATGGCCATATTTGCCGATGGCCGGGCACCGCGCACGCTACTGCTGTGGCTGAGCTTTTTCCTGAGCCTGCTGGTGCTGTATCTGCTGCTCAACTGGCTGCCCACTCTATTGATGGGAGATGGACTGACGCGCGCGCAGGCGACCGGTGCGCAGATTGGTTTCAACGTCGGCGGCGCGCTGGCGGCACTGTCGATCGGTTACCTGCTCGAAGGTAGACTGCGCAATCAGAGCATCGTCCTGATTTTTGTGGCGCTGCCGATCCTGCTGGTATGCCTCGCCAAATCCCCGGCGCTGGCGCTTGCCCTTACGCTGATCGTGTTCCTGCTTGGCTGCGCCGTGATAGCCGGACAGGCATTCCTTTATGCCATGGCCCCGGGACCTTACCCCACCGCGATACGCGGTGTTGGCGTCGGGGCGGCGGTGGCCATGGGAAGGATCGGTTCGATTGTCGGCCCGAAACTGGGCGGTATCCTCAAGGCCGCCGGTCACGGCTATTCACAGTTGCTGATGGACCTGTTACCGATAGTCATCATCGGCAGCGTGTGCGCGCTGACGCTCGCCTGGTATTCGCCGCGGCGCAGCATGATCGATCCCAATCGTATCTTGGACGTTGCGCCTGATTGAGGAGCCGCCGAGACAGCCGGGTTCTGGAGGCTGCCAAATGTGACCGACCGTCTTCATCGGCAATTCCTGCCGTCGGGTTGCATGGCCGCGCTCGCGCTGATCGCAGGGCTGTTGGCCGGGCGCGTGCATGCTGCGGACTCGAATAACCCGACCGGAAGCACCGGTCTCATTGCGATTGCCAAGCAAGGCGCAAAGATCCAGTTCTTCGATCCAGTCAGCCGCAAGCTGCTCGTCAGCCTGCCCGTCGAGAGCAATCCACATGAACTGGCGATCGCACCGGATCATAACACCGCCTACGTCACGATCTATGGCCCCGGCGTCTATGGTGCAAATCCAACGCCGAATCACAAGATCCTTGTCGTTGATCTAGCCTCGCGCAGTGTCACGGACACGATCGACATCGCCCCGTATGTCGCGCCGCACGGCATCCAGATCGACGCACAGGGACTGCTATACGTAACGTCAGAAGTTGCGCGAAAGCTGCTCGTGATAGATCCCAAGTCCAAGAAGATTGTCGATGCCATCGACACCGAAACCAGCGGTCACTGGGTGGCGCTGCTTCCCGATGCCAGCAAGGCCTATATTTCCGGCAAGGACGACAAACCCTACATTGCCGTCATAGACTTGAAAGCCAGGCGGATCATCCATCGTATCGCGGCGCCTCGCGGCACTGAAGGCATCGCCGCCTCGCCCGACGGCAAGCATGTCGCGGTTGCCGAGCACTTCGCACCTGCGCTCATGCTGATCGACACGGTTACCGATGAGGTGATAGCCCAGGCTGCGCTCAAGGACTATCCGGCCACGCGACCCAATCTTAATCACCAGGTGCGGGTGCGCTATACACTCGACGGACTGCGCATTTTGACGTCCTATTTCGTCTCAGGACTGGTCAGTATTATCGACGCGGATAATCTCAAAGCGCAGACGATAGTGCCGGTTATCAAGGGCCCCATGGGCTTTGCGTTCGCGCCCGACGGCAAAACGGCGCTAATCGCGAGCCAGGATTGGGGTACGATCTGTGTTGTCGATATGAGCGGCAGACCACACTATGTTGAGGATTTTGACGCGGGCGGCGGAGTAGAGACACTGGCATTCTATTAGGCCCGGCGCTCGCCGGGAGAGGCGGATCATGACAGAGACCATCGTCACGTCGCGCCGCAATTTTCTGCAGGCCGCGACGCTCTGCGCCACGAGTCCGATGGCTGCATCGGTCGCTTCGGCGCGTGTTCCTTCCCACGAGCTGGTCTTTGAATTGCCGGTCGTGTCGCTTCCCATTGCGGGTTCCAGCCTGCGCTTCCCGGTACGCCGGATTTATTGCGCTGGCCGCAACTACCCGATGACCGCCAACGGGCAGGAATACCCGCCGCCCGTAGGTCATCCGGATTACTTCACCAAGCACCGCGACGCGATCGTGCAGAACGCCAGTTCGGTGCACTACCCGACGCTGACCAGGAATTTTCAATACGAGATCGAAATGGTGGTCGCGCTGAAATCGGGTGGAACGGATATCGCGGCCGGGCAGGCGCTCGATTGTGTCTTCGGTTATTGCGCTGGGCTCGACATGACCAGGCGCGACCTCTTCAACGATGCCCGGCGCGATCACCAGGCCTGGGAAATCGGCAAATCCTTCGATCAGGCAGCGCCCTGTGCCGCGATCCACCGCGTCGCCGATGTGGGCCACCTGTCTAGCGGTGCGATCAGCATGACGGTCAACGGCAAGACAACCCAGAACGCGGATCTGAGCCAGATGATATGGAATGTCGCGGCCATCATCAGCAGCTTGAGCCAGGAGGTGGGCCTGGCGGCCGGTGATCTGATCTTTACCGGAACGCCGGGTGGCTACACCTCCGTTGTCGCCGGGGACAAGCTGGTGGGGCATATCGATCACCTGACCGACATAGCCATCGAGGTGGCATAGCTCGCAGGCTTACGCGGCGTATCCTGGAATACGCCGCACCCACTGCTGCCGCGATCGCCGGCGGTCAGAAGCGGCCGTTATTGTTCTTGGGCGGTTCGGTTCCGCGCGGGAAGTTTTCCGAATAGTCCCAGTGCTCGGCTACCTTACCGTCCTGCAGGCGGAATATGTCCACATTGGCCCGCTCCGCTTCCGGTGTTGGGTCCGCCCCGGGCGTCACGCCCATGCGCCGCAGCAGCATCACGTAGTCGCCTTCCGCAATGACGCGCACGAATTGCAACGGTGGAATGGGCGGCGCGCCCGCCGGCCGCGCCGGCCGCTCGTGGATTCGATCGACCAGGCCCTGCAAAGTGTCCCCGTAGGCCGGATTGTGCTGCCGGTAATCCGGCCGACCGAGCGCCTTCAAGGTATCGACGTCACCCTGCGCCAGCGCGTTGTAAAAACGAATGACCGTCTGCTTGTTCTGCTCCGCGCTCCCGCACGATCCCGTGGGTGCGGGCGCCGCGAGCGAGTACGTGGAAAGCGTGCATAACGCCATACATGCCAACATTCCATTCAGTGACTTCAAGTTAACGCACATTTTTGTACGCATCGGACACCTCAGCTTGGATGGGGGGGGGTATTACGGCCGCGGCGGATTCTTCATCGCATTATCCCAGTGCTCGACGATCTTGCCGTCCTTGACGCGAAACAGGTCGAACCAGAACGAATCATAAGTCTTGGCGGCATCGGTCGGGTCCGGACCCGTGTGTTTCGTCATCACCAGCACCAGATCTCCCTTGGCAATCAGCGCCTCAGGCATTGGGTTCAATTGCGCCTCGACTGGCTTCGGCTCCTTCCAGATACGGCTGAAAAAGTCCTGGAATCCGTGCAGGCCGCTGGGCACGTTGGGATTATGCTGAATGATGTCTGGCGCATAGTATTTTGTCGCCGCTTGTACGTTGTGCGCCTGCAGCACTTCGCGTTCGAAGTCGACCACTATTTTTTCATTTGCCTTTTCCTGTGCGCTCGATGGCGCGCCACCGGAGAGCTGCGCGAACACGTTAGTCTGCATCAGGCACAGCGCCACGGCGGCGGCGCTCGCTGTCGCCGTCCATCGAACAATTTTGTTCATCGAAGTCCCCATGTTGGAGTGATGTTACGCGTATACAATAGAGTCGTGGATATGAGCTGTCTATTGGCGCGAGTCTTGAATGCGCGTGGTTTTTGGTGTTCTCCGGTCAGCTCGTGGCGCCGCCTCGACGCCAGCCAATCCCAGCCTCAAGTCTAGCGTTGCCATTTTTTGGAGGGAAATTGTGACAAACACGAAAGCACTGGTGATCGCTGTGGCCATGAGCCTCGGTGTCGTCAGCGGAGCTCACGCAGCCGATGCGGCCCACGGACATGTCGTGTTCGGCGTTTGGTGCACGGGCTGTCATGAACCGCTGCCTGGCGCCAGCTATGCGCCGCCAGCCGGCACCTACGTGCTCGAGCAGCACTATCACGGGCGACTGCCTTCGGCGCTCGAGCAGCGTACCGATCTTACCCCCGCGCAGATCAGAACCACGGTGCGAAACGGCCGCAACATGATGCCGCAAACGCGCAAGACGGAGATTTCGGACTCCGACCTGGACGATCTGATCGCGTATCTGACTCAGCACAACACGATCAAGCACGACAAATAGGATTGAGCAATGAGAATCCCGCAAGGTACCAGCGAAGCCGATTTCAAGGCAGCGCTACAGGAATTCGCCAATGTGGTGGGCCCGGATTGGGTGTTCACCAGCGACGAGGATGTCGCCGCGTATCGCGATGCCTATTCGCCGTTTATCGGTCAGCCCGACAAGATGAATGTCGCGGGTGCGGCCGTCTCGCCCACGACGGTTGAGCAGGTACAGCAGATCGTGCGCATCGCCAACAAATACACCGTGCCGCTGTTCGCCTTCTCGACCGGGCGCAATCTCGGCTACGGCGGATCCTCGCCGCCGTTTTCCGGCTCGGTCATCGTCGATCTCAAGCGCATGAACAAGGTGATCGAGGTCAACGAGATCGAGGCCTACATGATCGTGGAGCCAGGGCTCAGTTTCATCGACATGCATCGCCACCTGACCAGCCTCGGCAGCAACCTGCGACTTTCCGCACCGCAACCGGGCTGGGGCAGCCCGATCGGCAACGGGCTCGATCACGGGCACGGCGACGCCTCATACAACGGCGACAATTTCAGCATGGTGAAGGGACTGGAGGTGGTATTACCGAACGGCGAATTGCTTCGCACCGGCTGCGGAGCGGTGCCGGGCTCCAAACTCTGGATGCACTATGAATACGGTTTCGGTCCCTACATCAACGGCATGTTCTCGCAGTCGAATTTCGGCATCGTCACCAAGGCGTGCTTCTGGCTGACGCCCAATTGGGAGGTGCACCAGACCTTCACCATCGAGTCGGACAAGACCGATGACATGCAGCGCTACATCGATGCCCTGCTGCCGTTGCGAAATGAGGGCGTGCTTCACGGCTGGGGAATTACCAGCCCAATCCGCGAGTCAGGCGCGCATAACGACGGCCGCCGTCCCTACGGACCGAAGGACGTCTACACGCTGCTGCACTCCCCGGATGGCGGCACGGTGCAGCAATGGGACGACCTGGGGCGCAGCAGCAACATCCCGGCCGCTCGCGGCATGGGCAGCATGCGCGGCGCCGCTCCCATCGTGGAAGCACAGCTCGCGTACGCGCGTGAGCGACTCAAGGGGCTGCCCGGCGCCTTCAAGGTCGGCAAGCCGATGTACGGCAAGGACTGGCTCGGGCCGCGCATCGACTTCGGCATCATTGCCATCCAGGAAACCAGCCACGGACACTTCTATTTCTCACCCATGTACAAGGCTCAGGCCAAGGACATATTCGCCATCAACGACACGATTCGCAGGGTGATGATCGAGCACAACGACTACGACATGCTCGACAATTTCTGCTGGTCGGGCACGCGCGGGGCCGGGCCGGACAAATACATGCTCATACTGCTGGAGTTCCTGGTACACGACGACATCGACCTGAACAACAAGCGTCTCGACCTGTTCCGCGCCCTGGTCAAGACCTGCGGCGAAAACGGCTGGCCCGAATATCGCACGCCGTCGTACATGCAGGACGTTGTCATGAATCAATATTCGTTCAATGACCACGCACTGCGCCGGTTCCACGAGACGGTCAAGGACGCCATCGACCCGAACGGCATCCTGGCACCGGGCAAGGCGGGTATCTGGCCCAAACGGCTTCGCAAGACCTGAGCTGCCGCCATGGCATTGACCGTACTCTGAACATTGCGCTATACCTGTGGGCACGGCTATGACTGCGCCGCTCACTTCAGCGGCGCTTGGCTCAGTCGAGCCGGAGGAGCAGCGATGAGCTACACGATCTCGGTCAACGGCACCGCTCACACCGTCGACGCCGAAGCCGACACGCCATTGCTTTGGGTGTTGCGCGATATCCTGGGCATGACCGGCACTAAATTCGGTTGCGGCGTGGCGCAATGCGGTGCCTGCACTGTACACGCCAATGGAACTCCGGTGCGTTCCTGTGTGCTGCCGCTGCAAAGCGTGGGCGACCTGCAGATCACCACCATCGAGGGTATCGGCGATACCGACATCGGCAAGAAAGTGCAACAGGCCTGGCTGACGCACGACGTACCGCAATGCGGCTATTGCCAGGGCGGTCAGATCCTGGCGGCGACTGCGCTGCTCGCCGGTATCCCGAATCCCACCGACGCCGATATCGACCATGCCATGTCGGGAAACATCTGCCGCTGCGGCTGCTACACACGTATCCGGGCGGCCATCAAGACCGTCGCCGCCGCACAGCAGGCGTAGGGGGCATCATGGCCATCAAAGTCTCGGACCGTGATGCGCCGGCGGCGCGGCGCAGCGGAGTTTCGCGGCGCGAATTCCTGCTCGCCAGCGGCACCGTGGGCGGCGGGCTGTTATTTACCGCCTCCATTCCGTTCTTCGGGCGCTCGGCCATCGCGGCCGAGGCTTCCGAACACCAGGTGACCATTTACGCCCGGATTGCCCCTTCCGGAAAGGTGACGATCCTGGCTCCCAATCCGGAAATCGGCCAGGGCGTCAAGACTTCGCTGCCGATGGTTTTCGCCGAGGAACTCGGCGTCGCCTGGAGCGACGTGGTGATCGAGATGGCCGACTATCAGGGCGGCAAGATGGGTAACCAGCAGTCCGGAGGCAGTTTTTCCACGCCGTCGAGCTGGTTGCCGCTGCGCAAGGCGGGTGCAGCCGGCCGCCAGATGCTGATCGCGGCGGCCGCGGCGACCTGGAAAGTTCCCGCTACGCAATGTACGGCAGCGGATGGCATCGTGACGCACGCTGCAAGCGGCCGCACGCTCAAGTACGGCGCCTTGGCAGCGAAGGCGGCGAGCATGCCGGTGCCGGACCTCGACAAGGTCACGCTCAAGGATGAATCGACCTTCACGATCATCGGCAAGTCCGTCATCGACCCCGACAAGGCGCGGATCGTGGCCGGCACTCAGCAGTTCGGCATCGACGTCAAGGTGCCGGGAATGAGGTACGCCGTGTTTCAGAAGGGGCCGGTGTTCGACGCCGAAGTGAGCAGTGCCAATATCGATGATGTGAAGGCGATGCCAGGCGTCAGCCACGTGTTCGTCGTCAAAGGTGCGCCACGACTGCTCGAGGGACCGCCGGGAAAGGTACAGGGACTGGGCATCGATGATGGCATACGCGGCGGCGTTGCCATTGTTGCCGACACGTGGTGGCGCGCTCAAAGGGCGCGCCAGAAGCTGACCGTGCAATGGGATGAGGGGACACACGCCAACGATTCCACGGCCGGTTTTGATGCGCAGGCCCAGGCGTTGTTCCAACGCCCGCCGGAAGGCACGATACGCGTCGACGGCGACCCGGACGGCGCGCTCAAACGCGCCGCAAAAGTCGTGCGCGCCTCGTACGCCTACCCTTTCATCTCGCATGTGCCAATGGAGCCTCAGAACTGCGTTGCCTCCTTCAAGGACGGCAAAGTGGAGATCTGGGCGCCGACGCAGAACCCCGCCTCCGGGCGAGCCGGTGTCGCCAAGACACTCGGCATCAACCCCGACGACATCACCATCCATATGATTCGCTGCGGCGGTGGTTTCGGCCGGCGGCTGGCCAATGACTATATGATCGAAGCCGCTGCGATATCGAAAGAGATCGGCGAGCCGGTCAAGGTACTGTGGGCACGAGAGGATGAAATCCAGCATGACTTTTATCGGCCCGGCGGATATCACAATCTTGCTGCCGGCCTGGATGCGCAGGGAAGAGTGGTCGCCTGGGACAATCATTTCGTCGGCTTCGCCCGCACCGAATATTTTGCCCGGCTGGCGGTTCCGGGCGCGGACGCATTCCCGGCTGGGTTCGTGCCCAACTACGCGCTCAAGACCTCGCGCATTGCGTTCAACATCCCGATCGGACCGCTGCGCGCACCGGGCGATAATGCGCACGCGTTCGTATTCCAGTCGTTCCTCGATGAGCTGGCGCATGCGGCCGGCAAGGATCCCATCGAGTTTCAACTCGAGCTGCTGAACAATCCCTTGCCTGGCGAAGGCCAGGGGAAAAAAGGCGGCAATCCGTTTGGCCCCGGGTTCTTTGCCGCCCGCATGATTGCGGTCATCGAGCGCGTGCGCGATATGTCGCCATGGGCATCCCGCGGCAGCCTGCCCAGCGGTACCGGTCTGGGTTTCGCGTGCTATTGGAGCCATCTGGGGTACGCCGCCCAGATACATCAAGCCAGCGTTGCCGCCAATGGCGCCATCCGGCCGGAACGGATCTGGGCGGCGGTGGACGTGGGCAGGCACATCGTGAACCCGACCAACGCCGAGCATCAGGTGCAGGGCGCCATCATCGACGGGATGTCAGCCGCCCTCGGCCAGCAAATCACGTTCGACAAGGGCCGCGTGGTCCAGAGCAACTACCAGAATTACCAGCTGCTTCGAAACAATAATATTCCCCAAATGGAAATCGCGTTCGTGAAGAGCGATTACTCGCCCACCGGACTTGGGGAACCGACCTATCCGTCCGCATTGCCGGCGCTGTGCAACGCGCTATATGCCGCCACCGGCCGGCGCATTCGCAAACTTCCTGTGCGTGTGCCAGAGCTCAGGGCCTAGGCGGCCGCGCCGATCGCTGCCAGGATGTTAAGGCTGCTACGTAACGCTGCGGCGCTCTGCCTGCTACTGATCGTTGGGCTGCCTTTCGCGCACACCGATCCCAGTCCGCCGGCCGTACTGTCGGATCCAGGTCTGGTCGCCAAGGGTGAATATCTCGCCCACGCGGCCGATTGCGTTGCCTGTCATTCGGCGCACGGCGGTGCGGCCTTGGCCGGAGGCCTGGGGATGGGCAGCCCGCTCGGCACCATCTACGCCACCAACATCACGCCGGACGCCGAGACCGGCATCGGCCGCTATTCGCTGCAGGACTTTGATCGCGCCCTGCGTCGCGGTATCGCCCGCGATGGCCATCATCTCTATCCATCGATGCCCTACCCGTCGTACGCCAAGATCTCGGACGCCGACATCGCCGCGCTTTATGCCTATTTCATGCAGGCAGTGAAGCCGGTGCGCCAGCTGAACCGGCCGCCGGCAATTCCATGGCCCCTCAACATGCGCTGGCCGCTCGCGCTCTGGAACCAGCTGTTTCTCGACCAGCAACCCTACCGGAGCGCTCCGGATCACGATGCGCAGTGGAACCGCGGTGCCTATCTGGTACAGGGTCTCGGCCACTGCGGCGCCTGCCACACGCCGCGCGGCTGGCTGTTCCAGGAGAAGGCGTTGTCCGAGTCCAAGCCGGCATATCTGTCGGGTGCGCAGCTCGACAACTGGTCGGCGCCTGACCTGTCCGGTGACTCCGCGTTCGGGCTCGGACGTTGGAGCGAGTCCGACCTGGTGCAGTTCCTCAAGACCGGTCATAACGCCGGCGGCACCGCGTTCGGCTCGATGATCGACGTGATCAACTACAGCACGCAGTTCCTGACCGACGAGGATAACGGGGCACTCGCACATTATCTGAAATCCCTGCCGCCGGCACAGCCGCGCGCGCCACAGCACTGGAGCTATGATCCGGCCACGACCGCAGCGCTGGACAGCTCACAGTTCAACGCTCCCGGATCGCTGGCCTATCTGCAATTTTGCGCCGGTTGCCATCAACGCGACGGCAAGGGAAGTGAGCCCTTCATACCCGCACTGGCCGGCAACCCGGCTGTGCTCGATCCCAATCCGATCTCACTGATCAACATATCGCTCAATGGCTCCTCACCGGTGGTCGTGCAGGGCACGCCGGACGCCTATCGCATGATCGCGTTCAGGGACCAGTTCAACGATCGCCAGCTCGCCGAGGTCGTGAACTTCATCCGCGCCAGCTGGGGCAACAACGCTGCGACCGTGACTTCCAGTCAAGTCGCCAAACTTCGCGACAGGACCGATCCGGTGCGCTATTACGAGCTCGACCTGTTGCGCATGCGGTGAAGGGCCCATGAGGTCATAGTTGCAACGACTGCTGCCGTTGTTCGAGCGCGAGCGCTCGCTGCATCGACCGATGGTGCTGGCCACGGTCGTGCGCACCGACGGGTCGACCTATACCAAGCCCGGCGCGCACCTGTTGCTGGCTGGCGACGGCGAGTATGCGGGGCTGCTTTCGGGCGGCTGTTTCGAGACCGACCTCGCGGAACATGGGCGTGCGGTGTTCGCGACTGGCGGCGCAAAGCTGGTGCGATACGACCTCCGTGAATCGAACGATCCGGTGTTCGGCCTGGGTTCGGGCTGCGAAGGCGCTATGGAAATCCTGCTGCAGCGGCTGGATGCGCCCGGCGACTGGCAGCCCATGACACGGCTTGCGGCGGCCTGGCATGCGCAGCGCGGCACAGCACTATTGCTGATCGTGAACTCTGCCGATCCCGCGTGGCCGCCGGGCGCGGTGATCTTCGGGGATGATGGGGCGAGCTTCGGGGCAGATGCCACCGCTGGCGCGCCGCTGACATCATTGCGGGCTCTCGCCAAGCGGCTGTCCCATGAGCGCAGAACCCAATGGTTGCCACAAGCCGTGCCGGGCATCGACGTGCTGGCGCTGGTGCAACCCAGACCGGTGCAGCTGCTGCTGCTCGGCGCCGGCCCCGATGCGCAGCCGGTGGCCGAGCTGGCCGCGTTCCTTGGCTGGCGCGCTACGGTTATCGATCATCGCAGCCACTATGCGCGGGCCGAACGCTTCCCGGACGCCGCCATGGTGCTCGACGGTGGACCGCCAGCGCTCACGCGGCTACTCAACACGGCCGTATCGCCGGCGTGGGACGCGGCCATCATCATGAGCCATCACATGATCACCGATCTGGGATATCTGCAGGCAATCGCGCGCAGCGATGTTCCCTATATCGGACTGCTGGGGCCCAAGGCGCGATCGCAACGCCTGCTTGCTGACCTCGGCGCTGATGTATCGCGATTGGCGCCGCGACTGCGGGCGCCGGTCGGCCTGGATCTGGGCGCCGCCACTCCTGAGGCCATCGCGCTGTCGATCGTTGCCGAGATCCATGCTGCAATCGCCGGGCGTGAAGCCATCAGTCCGATCAGCCGCAAGCAGGCGTTCTGATGGGCCTATATGCCGCTACGCCGCTGCGAGGTGTCGGCGGAAAAACTCGCGCGCTACATCGAAGATCGAACTCGTCTCGACCCCTGCCCACTCGGTTACTCCCGAGTCGCGATGCATCCGCACTTGCATCTGGAAAGGGCCCGCGATCGTATCGATATCGGACACGTTCATGAAACCGTGCGGCAAGCCGTCGACCAGCCGCAGCGTCACGTCCTTGCCGAGCGCCGAGAGCGCCTCGTACAGCATGATGCTTTGATGATGCGGGACGCTGTTATCCGCAAGGCCATGCATGATCAGGAACGGCGGTGCCTGGTCGGAGAGGTAGCTCAATGGACTGGCCGCGTGCACCCGCTCGGGCACGGTTTTCAGCGCAGCCCCGACCAGCCTGGACTCGGGCGAGTCGGCCATGCCGTGTTGTGGCGCGCCGAAAGCGCGCGTGCCATGGCTTTGCTGATATTGCGCCAGCCTGGGATTCACCGGCTGTAGCGTCGCGCGCTCCTGCTCGGTCTGCCGATCCATGACATCGAACAGCACCGGCCCGTAGGCATCGAGCACGCACTGTACGGCGCTCGATTGCTCGAGATTGCCCTCGCCTTCAAACAGACCGGCGTGCGTGACAGCGGCCAGGGTCGCCAGATGCCCACCCGCCGATGTGCCCCAGAGCCCGATGCGCCTCGGATCGAGGTTATAGGCAGCCGCATTGGCGCGCAGCCAGCGGATGGCCGTTTTGACATCCTCGGCGTTCTTCGGAAACGTCACTGCGGGCGTGAGGCGATAATCAATTGCGGCAATCGCAATCCCATCCTGCGCGAAAAAGCGCTTGAAATCCGGCCCCGTGGCACGCGTGCCCTGGCTCCAGCCGCCGCCGTGCAGAAATACGATGAGTGGTAAGGGCTGCGGTGCCCCTTGCGGCAAGTAAAGATCAAGCAACAAGTCCACGCCATCTGGCGAGGCATATTTGAGCGTTTGCAACTGCACCGTGTACACGGGGCTCGCGGATGCTTCGAGCGCGCGCGCGCCAAGCGTGCGCAGGCTCCATGCCAGGGCGCCCCCTGCGGTCAACAGTTTGCGGCGATCAAGCAATGTCATCCACCCTGGGCCTGAACCCAGAGGTCATCCTGTGGCGGCAATGGCAACGTGTGATTGTGCACGTCGAGCGGGTAACCATCCGCACCGCGTACGCTCATCATCATCGCCATGTAGAAATCGCCACCAGGCGGGCCGGCTGCAGCACCGTGGCTGTGGTTGATCATCGAGGTGACGGTCGGGATCTCTCCGCCCGCCGAGCGTCCGCCGACCCCGTTCTGCCCCGGCTTGCCGCCGGTAAAGAACGGCTCGAAAATCCCGGGCGTCAGCAATCCGAGGAAACGATTATAGGATTCAACCCAACGAAAGCCATGCATGTTCCGTGGCGGCGCCTGCAGAAAATCGCCCCGGCGCAGCGGCACCGCCTTGCCATACGCCCAGGCCAGCGTCTCGCCGTCAACACCGAAGAAGTTTTCGGTGTGCCGTGCGTGAAAATGCGGACCGACGCCGCGTGAGACGCCCATACCGAACGGATCGTTGGGTCGTGCGACGCCTGAGCCTTCGCTGGTGATGACCAGGAACTGACCGTCGCTGTTGACGTTCTTGGCGAGAAACGTGTTGTAGCCGAAACGCTCACCGCCGCCGTCGGCCAGCACATAAGGCCCTGGAGTAAAGGGCAGCAGCAGGTTGGTGACGGGCGTTGACTGGCCACTCGGGGGTGAATCCGGCATCAGCATGAAGTCGCCGACGAAGGCAGCGTCCGCAAGCTTCTCCGGGGTAATCGGCTCATTCGCCGGCGGCTCTGGTCCGTCTGCAGGCAGTCCCATCGCGGTAAAGGCAGCACCGACCCTATCGTTCATGCTCCAGAGCGCGAAGCTCGCATCATCCGACCTCATGGTCCACCCATGCGGAAATCCCGGCGGGATATTCGCGAAGTCGGAGCGCTTCATGCGCCAAAGACGTCCATCGAGATAAAGATCGATTTCGCCACTGGTCACGTAGATGAATGTATGGCTGCCGCGATGCAGGTGGCGGGGCATCACCGCCCCGGAGCGGCCCGCGAAACTCATGAATTCGTACACGCCGCCGGTCTCAATCGGCCGCGCCATCCGCGTGATGGTAAAACCGCCGACCCGATGATATTCGCCCTTGCCTTCAGGCAGCAGGTACAAATGCCGCGATCCCGGCAGCCGGCCGACAATCGCCTCGGCATCCGGTCCGCTCACTTCGACCGGGTGCAGCACATTGTCGGCCAGCCATTCGGGCGCAAGACTGCTGTTAGGCATGTTCGGCGGAACATTCGCGGCTTGCGCCCGCCTCCAGCGCGTACCGATCGCATCCACAGCGCCGGCGGTGGCAATCACCCCCGCCGAATGTGCCAGGAACTTACGACGATCCCATACGCTCATGGCTCGACTTCTCGCGGCTATGTGAATGCGCGCTGACCATCATATTGGCAGCACGGCTCTTCGGCAATGCAATCGGGCGAGTCGCGCCTCGATGTGACTATTAAAGGCATTGGAGAAATTTGTGCGTTGGCGGAGGCATCAGCACCAGACCAACATGTTCGTTGGATAGCTTCAGGGCAGCAGCACAATCTTGCCGCGGATATGTCCCTGCCCGAGCAGCGCGAAGGCGGCTCGAACCTGATCCAGCGGAAATGTCGCCGCGATCGGTATTTCCAGATCGCCTGCGGCGATCAGCGCAGCCAGCTCCGCCAGCACCGAAGCGTTTCTGGCCGCGCTGCTGCCCTCCGACTTCACCCCGTACTCGCGCACGGCGGCAAAATCGACGATCGTCTGGATGCGGCTGCGAGGCACGCCGAGCTCGACCGCCAGCTTCACATAGCCTTGCCCATGGGTATCGATGAACGCATCGATTCTGCTCTCGCGCAGACGAACTGCGAGCTCCGGGCCGTACGACTCTGGCTTGACCCCGTGCGCGGCGAGCCACTGGTGGTTGGCGGGACTGGCGATGCCGATCACTTCCGCGCCCGCGCGCCTGGCAAGTTGCACGGCGATCGACCCCACTCCGCCCGCGGCGCCCGATACCGCCACGGTGTCACCGCTCTTCACGGATACCGCGCGCACTGACGCATAAGCCGTGCTGCCGGCGACCGCCAATGACCCGGCGGCCTCCCAGGATACCTTCGCGGGCTTGCTCGTCAGATTCTGCGCCTCCACCACGACGTATTCGGCGTGGCTGGCGCGCTGGTCCGTGAAGCCGATCACTTCGTCGCCAACCTTAATGCTGTCGACCCCTGGCGCGACCTTCGTTACGATTCCGGCCAAGTCGCTGCCTTGCCCCGAAGGAAACGTCGCCGGCCACATGGCGTGCATCTGCCCCTCGCGGATCTTCGCCTCGCCGGGATTGATCGACGCGGCCCTGACCTTCACCAGCGCTTCGCCGCGAGAAGCTTCGGGCATCGGCACATCTGCAACCTGCAGAACCTCGATGCCACCGTATCGGTCGAATCGCACTGCTTTCATGACAGGGCCTCGGTTAGTTCGCACCCATGTGTAATAACACCATAATTTTAATAGTTATTCTGGTAGGCGCGACTGGGATCGAACCAGCGACCACTTCCATGTCAAGGAAGTGCTCTACCACTGAGCTACGCGCCTGATGTCCAAGGTCTCTCTGCCGCGCGATTGTAACGGCCAGCCGTCTCGAGGGCGCGGAAAGATACCGGAGCGCTCCTGCCCTCGCAAGCGCCGAGGCGGCGCTAAGCTTACGATTTCGCGAGTCTTTCCGCTGCCTTCGCCCGCCTGGTAGTGCCGGCACCGCCGGGCAGATCGTACGAGGCGACGACTCCTGTGGTCACCTCCAGTTCGAGCTTGCGCAGTGCATCGAGCCGATCGCGCAGCAGCGCTGCCTGCTCGAATTCGAGATTGCGCGCGTGGCGGTACATCTGGGCTTCCACCCGCTTGAGCTCGCGCGCAATGTCGGCGCTGGTGCGCAGCGTGCTGATATCCACCGCTGCGCCCTTGCCTTCCCTGCTCTTGCGTTCGCTGCCGCGCCCGGAGGCCGTGCTCGCCAGGCGTGCACCTTCCATGATGTCGGCCACCGGTTTGACGATGCTCAGCGGCGTCACGCCGTGCGCCAGGTTGTACTCCACCTGCTTCTGCCGACGACGGTCGGTCTCGGCGATCGCGCGCTGCATTGAGCCGGTCATTTTGTCCGCGTACAGAATCGCGCGGCCGTGCACGTTGCGCGCCGCGCGGCCGATGGTCTGGATCAGCGAGCCTTCCGAACGCAGAAAGCCCTCCTTGTCCGCATCCAGGATCGCGACCAGCGCGACCTCGGGCATGTCCAGTCCCTCGCGCAGCAGGTTGATCCCAACCAGCACGTCAAAGCGGCCAAGCCGCAGGTCGCGGATGATCTCGACCCGCTCCACCGTCTCGATGTCGGCGTGCAGGTAGCGCACGCGCACGCCGTGCTCGTGCAGGTATTCGGTCAGGTCCTCGGCCATGCGCTTGGTCAGCGTCGTGACCAGCACGCGCTGTTGCAGCACGACACATTTGTGAATCTCGGACAGCAGGTCGTCGACCTGGGTGCGCACCGGCCGCACCTCGACCTCCGGGTCCACCAGGCCGGTCGGGCGCACCACCTGTTCGACCACCTGCGAGGACATCTTGGCCTCATACGGGCCCGGGGTCGCCGACACGAAGATCATCTGCGGTGCCAGCCGCTCCCACTCCTCGAACTTCAGCGGCCGGTTATCCAGCGCCGACGGCATCCGGAAGCCGTATTGCACCAGCGTCTCCTTGCGCGATCGATCGCCGCGATACATCGCGCCGAGCTGTGGAATGGTCTGGTGGCTCTCGTCCACGATCAGCAGTGCGTTGGACGGCAGGTAGTCGTACAGGCACGGCGGCGGCTCCCCGGCCGCACGGCCCGACAGGTAGCGCGAGTAGTTCTCGATACCGTTGCAGTAGCCAACCTCTTTGATCATCTCCAGGTCGAACAGCGTGCGCTGCTCGAGCCGCTGCGCCTCGACCAGCTTGCCATCGGCATGCAGCACCGCGAGGCGCTCGCGCAGCTCCTCGCGGATCAGGTCCATCGCCTGCATCAAACGGTCGCGCGGAGTGACGTAGTGCGATCCCGGATAGACCGTGAAGCGCGGAATGCGCCCGACCAGACTTCCGGTCAGCGGGTCGATCAGCGACAGGTTCTCAAGCTGGTCGTCGAACAGTTCGACGCGTACCGCGTCGCGGCCGGATTCCGCCGGGAAAATATCGATGATGTCCCCGCGCACGCGATAGGTACCGGGTTGCAGGTCCATGTCGTTGCGCGTGTACTGCATCTCGGCCAGGCGCCGCAGCAACTTGCGCTGGTCCAGGCGTTCGCCGCGCGACAGGTGCAGCACCATCGACAGGTAGGCCTCCGGATCGCCCAGGCCGTAGATCGACGAGACAGTCGCGACGATGATGGTGTCGGGGCGCTCCAGCAGCGCCTTGGTCGCCGACAGGCGCATCTGCTCGATGTGCTCGTTGACCGAGGAGTCCTTCTCTATATAGGTGTCGCTCGAGGGTACGTAGGCTTCGGGCTGGTAGTAGTCGTAGTAGGAAACGAAGTACTCGACCGCATTGCTGGGGAAATAGCCGCGAAACTCGCCATACAACTGTGCCGCCAGGGTCTTATTGTGGGCTAGCACCAGCGTCGGCCGCTGCACCCGCTCGATCACGGACCCACATGCGAAAGTTTTGCCGCTTCCCGTGACTCCGAGCAGCGTCTGATGCGACAGCCCGGATTCCAGCCCCTCAGTCAGGCGCGCGATGGCCTCCGGCTGGTCGCCGGCCGGCTCATAATCTGCTTGCAATTCAAAGCGGTTCGCGGGTTTGTCCATTCCTGTCCGTGCAGCGCGTTGGTCGTCGCCAGGTGAATCCCGTAATATAACCTCCACGCTGATGTAACGACGACTCTCGGTGTCTACAAGGGGATAAGTGTGTCTTTTAACGTTTCGCGGCGCGCCCAGCGCGT
>Ga0181537_10000544_pt1 | contig 35369 bp, 26 predicted proteins | sample PEATcosm2014_Bin_39_FD_119765 | JGI IMG/M metagenome (GOLD analysis project Ga0181537, IMG submission 119765) | Peatland microbial communities from MTU Mesocosm Facility, Houghton, MI, USA - PEATcosm2014_Bin23_10_metaG | ecosystem: Environmental > Terrestrial > Soil > Wetlands > Peat | place... | reverse complement strand
TCGGGTCGGGCATTTTCATCCTGACTGGCACCGCCGCCGCCGGAGAATTCTTCCAGGCTCCGTCCCTTCTGCATGCCCAGGCGCTCGATGTGATCATCAATTTCGTGCGCACCGGCAGCACGGCAGGAGCGCTCATGCACGGCCGCCCGCCCGCCGGGCCATCCATCGCGATTTCATTCTTGCTGGTAGCGGTCGCCTGCAGTTTCGCCGGATTGTGCTATGCCGAACTCGCCAGCATGATTCCCATCGCCGGCAGCGCTTACACGTACTCCTACGCAACGCTCGGTGAAATCTTTGCATGGATCATTGGCTGGGACCTCATCCTCGAATACGTGGTCTCGAATGTCGCGGTCGCGGTGGGCTTTGCCGGCTATATAAAAGCCCAACTGGTCGTCTTCGGCCTCAACCTGCCGGACAAATGGGCCAGCCCGGTCTGGGCTGGAGGCGAGTGGACGGGCGCGTATTTCAATCTCCCCGGCTTCCTCATCGTTTTCCTTCTGACTCTGCTGCTGGTGCGCGGAGCGAAGGAGTCGGCGGAGACCAACAACATTATGGTGACGGTGAAAATCGGCGCCATCCTGACTTTTCTGGTTGTCGGCGGAATGCTGGTGAAGCCGGCCAACTGGGTTCCCTTCGCGCCTTCCGGCTTCGCTGGCATCGTCACCGGAGGCGCCATAGTTTTCTTTACTTACATCGGATTCGATTCTGTCTCCACCGCGGCCGAGGAATCGCGCAATCCGCAAAAAGATTTGCCCTTCGGCATCATCATGTCGCTGGTGGTCTGCACGGTGCTCTATATCGGCGTTGCCGTTGTACTGCTGGGCATGATGAAGTACACCACCTTCGTCTCTGGCGCAGCTGCCGAAGCGCCCGTAGCCTACGCCATGAAGTATCTGGGTGTGCACCCGTTCTTCCGCTCGGTCATCGTGATCGGAGCCCTGACCGGCATGATCTCTTCCTTGCTCGTCTTTCAGTACGGGCAGGCGCGCATCTGGTACGCCATGTCCCGCGACGGCTTGCTGCCGAAGCTGTTCTCAGCGGTGCACCCGAAATATAAAACGCCCTACTGGTCCACCTGGATCGCCTGTTTCGCGGTAGGAATTCCCGCTGGCCTCGTCGACATCGGAGATGCCGCCGACCTCGCCAACATCGGCACGTTGTTCGCCTTCGTTCTGGTTTCGCTGGGAGTGATCATCCTCCGCCGCCGGCAACCCGATCGCAAGCGCGCCTTCCGCGTCCCGTTTGTGCCCTGGTTCCCGCTGATTTCAGTCGTGTTGTGCGGTGGCCTGATGCTCGGCCTCACGCTGATAACCTGGTTGCGCTTCGTCATCTGGCTTGGGCTTGGACTGTTGATCTACGTCTTCTACAGCCGCCACAGAAGTGAGTTTGCCAAGAAGTAGAAAGAGTAGAAGAAGGCGGCTCGAAGCTTTCAGCCGTCAGCTCTCAGCCGTCAGCTAAACCGCCCTGTCATCCTGAACGAAGCCGACGGATGAGCGAAGCGAATCGGTCGGCGCAGCGAAGGATCTCTGCAACTCCCATTCGCCACCCCTGGCCTCAAAAGAAATTCTCAAGAAAAAGCCGGCCTACTTCTCCCACACCCCCGCCAAAAACAAATACCGATCTCGCAATGCATCCTTGTGCGCCGCCGACGTTGCATCCAGAAACATCACTGGCCATCCGTCCGCAGCCGAATAGACTGGCCACTTCGGCAGCCCCGGCCCATTCGGATCGCCGCTGCGCGCGAAGTTCGTCCAGTATTTCTGCATCTCGGCGCTCAGGGCGCGAGTTTCGGGAGTCCATACCACGTCCGTCTTGGCGTCGAGTTGTCCAAACACATATTCAATCTCCGACGAATGGTACGCACCCAGCTGCGGCCCTTTCGGATTCGACGGCGGTCCCAGGTCGAAGCGGAAACGATAAATCGGCTGCTTGCCAGTCTTCGATTGCGCTTCCATCCAATCCCAAGTAGAGAACGCAATGAATTTATCGCCCGCGAAATCGATCGCCGAGCGCCGCGCCTGCTCAGGAGTGTCCGCAGGATAGAGCTTGATAAATTCCGGCGCCTTCTCGCCAAATTCTTTTTCCGCCGTAGCCTTCAGAGTGTCCGCCGAGGGCTTCTGCGGATTGAAGGCGATCTCAAAAATGTCCTCGTCGTGATTCCATCCCGCCAGTAACGCCACATCGTTCTGTTTCCCGGCGGCAAAAATCGCGGGCACCGGCTCGGGAAGAAAATATCCATCTACGTCAGGCCCGAAATCAAATCCCGGCGACTTCGGCGGCGCAAACTCATCCAGTAATTTCTGTGCCGGGATTGCGCGTAACTCCGCCAGCGTGCTCACCCCCAATTTCGCGCTGACCGTCTTTACGTCCTCTTCTTCTCGTGCCGACCGCGCCTCGAACTTCAGGCCGTCGCTGTGGAACGCACCCCCACTCTCGCCGATCGCCCTTTGGAACAGCCCTTTGGCCAGCGGAGAAGCCATCTGTGCGCTCACCGAAAACGATCCTGCGCTCTCACCGAAGATAGTCACATTCCCGGGATCGCCGCCAAACGCCGCAATGTTTTCGTGCACCCATTTCAGTGCGGCCAGCTGATCCATGAATCCATAGTTCCCCGCTGCATTGTGTCCCGATTCCTTTGCCAGCTCCGGATGCGTGAAAAATCCGAAGATGCCCAGCCGGTAATTCATGCTGACTACGATCACACCCTGCTGCGCGAGATACGTGCCATCCTGCCGCACTTCCGAAGTGCTTCCGGCGGCGAACCCCCCGCCATAAATCCACACCATCACTGGCAGCTTCGCCGACGGAGCCTTTGCCGGAACCCACACATTCAACGTCAGGCAGTCTTCGCTGCCGCCGGGGTCGCGAAAGTTCATGTCGCCATAAACTTTTCCCTGCATGCAGTGCGCGCCAAACTCGGTGGCCTTGCGCACGCCGGTCCATTTCGTCGCGGGCTGCGGCGGCCTCCAGCGCAAATCGCCCACCGGCGGCGCGGCGTAGGGAATCCCAAGAAACGTGTGTACCGCTCCGTCGTCCTTGCCTTCTACCACGCCCGAGTCGGTCTTCACCTGCGGCGCTGACGACGCAGCGAATAGCGCCACCGGCACGGTCAGCACCGCCCACGCCGCCACCCACTGCCGAACCATTGTCCTCATCATGCGATCTCCTTGTTGCATGCAATATGAAGTCGCGTGCAATATGAAACCCAGGCAATTACGACCATCGGATTGTATCGGAAAAGAATGACAAGAATTGTGAGGCGCGGACTGCCGTCCCTCGCAAATCCCCGATCAAGAACCTACAATGGACAGAGATGGGTTCCATTCCACAGCGCGCGCCGAACGCCTTCATCCGCCAACTCCCCAAGGCGGAGCTGCACCTGCACCTGGAGGGCGTGGTCGAACCCGCGACCTTGCTCGAATTGCGCCAGCTTCATGGCGATCGCACTACGCTCGCCGAGGTCGAAGCTCTCTACAACTACAGCGACTTCCAGAGTTTCCTCATGGCCTTCAAGGCGGTCAGCGCGCACCTGCGCAGCCCCGACGACTACGAACTTGCCACCTACCGCCTGATGCAGCGGCTGAAAGAAGAGACCGTGCTGCACGCCGAGGTCTATGTTGCGGTCGGCGTCTGCCTCTTCCGCAAGCAGGATTTCGCCGCCATCTTCGAAGGTCTTGAGCGCGGACGCGCCCGCGGCACGCGCGATTTCGGCGTGTCGCTGCTCTGGATTTTCGACGCTACCCGCCACTTCGGAGTGGAGGAAGCGCAAAAAGTTTTTGATCTGGCCGTGCGCTATCACGACCGCCACGTCGTCGGCATCGGCATTGGCGGGGATGAAGTGAAAGCCCCGCCCGAGCTTTTCCGCAGCGTCTACGCCTACGCCGCCGACCACGGCCTGCGCCTGACCGCCCACGCCGGCGAAACCGGACCGCCGGAATCCATCTGGGGAGCGCTCAACCTGCGCGCCGAACGCATCGGCCACGCTTTCACCGCCAGCCAGGACGCCGACCTCGTCGAAGAACTCGCCCAGCGACAGATTCCGGTCGAACTCTGCATCACCAGCAACCTGCGCACAGGAATTTGCAAAGCAGTCGCCGAGCACCCCGCGAAAAATTATTTCGATCAGGGCGTAATGATCACGCTCAACACCGACGACCCGGCCCTGTTCGGCACCACGCTTTCGCGCGAATACCAGCTCGCCCAGGAAACCTTCGCATTTACCGACGAGCACCTCCGCGAACTGGCCCGCAACTCGTTCGAAGCTTCGTTCCTCCCCGCGGAAAAGAAAATCGAATTCCTCAGCCTGTTCGACGCCGCCGCCGCCCGGTAAGTTGAGTTCGGGTTGAGCGAGGAAATCATGTGGAGACAGCCGCCTTCGGCTGTCTGGCCAGGGCGAAGCCCGGCCGCGCCTATCCCTGCTGTTGTAAGATCGCCAGGCGGAAACTAACCAGCGAAACGGTAACCCGCACCCCGGAACTCCATGCCCATCCGCCCCATTCTCCAACTCGGCGACCCGCTCCTGCGACAAAAAGCCGCTCCCGTGGAAGACCCCACGGCGCCAGAAATCCGCGACCTCATCCGCGATCTCGCCGACACTCTTGCCTACTGGCGCTCCACCACTGGCTACGGACGCGGCATCGCCGCTCCCCAACTCGGCATATTGCAGCGCGTGATCTTCCTGAAACTTCCGGGCGTGGAGCCGTGGCCCATCATTAATCCTGAGGTCATCTACGTCTCCGCCGAAAAAATTACCGTCTGGGACGCCTGCCTGAGTTTCCTCTCGATCTTCATGCAAGTCGAACGCTACCGCCAGATCACGGTGCGCTATCAAAATCTCAACGGCGAAGTCCTGGAATTCGAAGCCGGCGACGACCGCAATCTTTCCGAACTCCTGCAGCACGAAATCGACCACCTCGACGGCATCCTCGCCATCGACCGAGTCTTCGATCCCACGACCATCTGCACCAAAGAAGAATTCGAAAAGCGCTACCGCGCCGGAAGCCCGTACGCGGTCGGCCCAGATACAAACAAAAGCTGAGACGATTCTCACTGGCAACCGGCCACTGACCCCTGGCAACTGATGTTACCCATCGCCATCGTCACATCCAGCGCGGAAGGCGCCGCGCTCTGTTACCGCACTATCTGCGTCGAAGGCGCGGAACGGGTGCAGCGAAACCTGCTGTTAAGCTTTTGCAACGTATGACGACCACAACCGAAGAACCCGATCGCCGTCCCACCCGCCGCGAACTAAAATTCCGCTGGCTCCCCGGCCCCTACGCCATCGTGCACCTCGCCCCCGACGCCCCCATCCCCGTTTGGGGCACAAAAGGCGACTTCACCTCCATCACCCGCACCCCCGACGAACTCTCCATCGTCTGCCCCGCCGACAATCTTCCCCGGGACGTTGACTCGCCCCACCGCTGGATCTGCCTAAAACTCGAAGGCCCGTTCCCCTTCTTGCAAACCGGAGTCCTGCTCTCGTTCATCGAGCCGCTCTCGAAAAACGAAATCCCCATCTTCGCCATCTCAACCTACGACACGGATTATGTGCTGATCGAGGAAGAATTCGCGGGAGCCGCATTGCAACTTCTGCAAGCCGCCGGTCACGAACTGCACTAAATTTACTTCGCAGAGGGCATTTCCCACGCTGGGGTGCCCCACTTCTCGCCGCCTTTGCGAGAAGTGGGACTTTCCCCGCTCACCTCGCAAATCCCACCATCCGCTGCAATCCCCCATCCATCAGCCCCGTACCTGTGATGTAATACTAGTTAACCATCTCATGCCCTCGGTCCTTACAACCCTGCGCCGCCGCGCCAAAGCCCTGCACCGCAATATCCGCGGAGCCAAAATGGCCGCCCACGCGCTCGCCTCGACCGACCACCCGCTGCTGGCGCACATCATCCCCATGCGCCGCTGCAATCTGGCGTGCACTTACTGCAACGAGTACGACGATTTTTCGAAGCCCGTGCCGATCGACGAAATGTATCGCCGCATCGACAAACTGGGCTCGCTCGGAACCGCGGTCGTCACCATCTCGGGCGGCGAGCCCCTGATGCATCCGGAACTCGACGACGTCATCCGCCGCATCCGCGCCAACGGCATGATCGCCGGGCTTATTACGAACGGCTATTTGCTGGTCGCCGACCGCATTCAGCGCCTCAATCGCGCTGGACTCGAATGGCTGCAGATTTCCATCGACAACGTGAATCCCGATGAAGTTTCAAAGAAGAGTTTGAAAGTTCTCGACAAGAAGCTGCAGCTTCTCGCCGAGCACGCCGACTTTCACGTGAATATCAATTCAGTGGTCGGCGGCGGTATCACCCATCCCCAGGACGCGCTGGTGATCGGTAAACGCGCGATTGAGCTGGGATTTACCTCGACCATCGGCATCATTCACGACGGCAGCGGCCAGTTGCAGCCGCTGAATGACGAGGAGCGCCGCATTTACCACGAAATGCAGGCCATGGAGAAAAGCAGCTTCACCCGCATCCACGCTTTCCAGGACAACATCGCGAAAGGCCTGCCCAATGACTGGCGGTGCCGCGCCGGCGGACGATATCTCTACATCTGCGAGGACGGCCTGGTTCACTACTGCTCGCAACAGCGCGGCTACCCCGGTGTGCCTTTAGCCACCTACACCCGCGACGACCTGCGCCGCGAATATCTCACCGAAAAATCCTGCGCCCCGCACTGCACAGTGTCGTGCGTGCACCAGGTCTCCATCTTCGACTCGTGGCGCGCGCCGCAGAATCCCGCCCCGCCGACCACCGACGCGATCCCAGACAACGAACTCGTGCAGATCAAGTAGCAGTTAGCAATTGGCACTTAGCACTGAGCCCGTCTGCGTCCGAAGTCGATCCCCCGGAATCCGACGGCCAAATGCTAACTGCCAATTGCTAAGTGCCGAATTGCTACTTTTTCGGCTGCGCACTCGGCGGCAGAATTCCGTTCAGCCGCAAATACATAGCAGCCGCCGCATAGTGATCGGCCCACCCGCTCGCCAGGATCAATGACGCCATGGCTCGCGGAGCCTGCCGGCCCCCAAACAGCTCGATGCTGTCACCCAGCTTGGAATCGTCCATCTTGCCCACAACATCGCTGCAAAAGCTGTACGAGGCTTTCACCGCAGCCACCAGTTGATCCTTGGAATCAGTTTCTTTCGGATCGTCCACCTTGGGCGCGGGAACATCGCCTGCCTTGGAACAAAGAGAGTTGTTGAACCCGATGATGTGTACCACCAGATGCGCGAATGTCATCTGATCGGGCGTCGGCTTGTAAGAGAACTTGTCCGCCGGCATCGCTTCGACTGCACCCACAGTGTTGCCCTGTGATCGCTGCAACAGGAAACGCAGCGACGTTGCTACTGGATCCTTGATCGGAGCCGCGGCCGGGGTCTGTGCCGTTGGAGCCTGCGCAAAAGCGGGCATAGCGAATAGAGAGAGACAAGCGAACATCAAAATTCGTTTCACAGTGAGCCTCCTGAGCCAACGATCATAAACCCGAAACGCGCTCTGCTTGTGGAAGTTTCCTCAACCAAACATGAAACAATGACCTGATGTCTAGCGAGCAACCCTCGAACATCCCCAGCTTTCTCTACGGCACCGCGTGGAAGGAAGATCGCACCGCCGGCCTGGTGGAACTCGCGCTGCGCACCGGCTTTCGCGCCATCGACACGGCCAACCAGCGCCGCCACTATTTCGAAGCCGGAGTCGGCGAGGGCCTGGCCGCGGCCTATCGCGCCGGTATCGTCACCCGTGACAATTTATTTCTGCAGACCAAATTCACCTACCAGCGCGGGCAGGATCACCGCCTGCCCTACGATCCCTCCGCCACACTGGCCACACAGGTCGCTCAGTCGCTGGCCAGTTCGCTCGAGCATCTCAACACCGACTACATTGACAGCTTCGTCCTGCACGGCCCGTCCTCTGGATACGATTGGAGTGACGCCGACGCAGAAGTCTGGGAAGCGATGCGGAAAGAACGCGACGCTGGACGCACCCGGCTCTTAGGCGTAAGCAATATTTCCCTGCAGCAGCTCGAACAAATGCAGTCCACCCACACCGAACTCCCGGCCTTCGTGCAGAACCGCTGCTTTGCCCGCACCGGATGGGATCGCGAAGTGCGGGCATTCTGCCATCAGCACAAAATCATCTATCAGGGATTTTCCCTGCTCACCGCCAATCCAGAAATCCTGCAGCATCCCCCGCTGATCGCGCTCGCCGCACAAATGCAATCCACACCCGCACAGATTGTATTCAGCTTCGCGCGTGCCGTCGGCATTCTGCCCTTGACCGGTACATCCAGCGCGCAGCACATGCAGGAAGACCTGGCTAGCCTCAACCTGCAGCTTCCGCCCGAACTCGTGCAAGCGATCGAGCGGATGGCTGGCTAGGGGCCGATTCCAGCGCCGGCGTCTACGAAAGCAGCGCCGCGAATCCTAAGGTGATCACGGCCCACCACCCGATCACGACGGCGAACGCCGTTCCCGTTTTCACCTTGCCCGTAACCGCGAACCCGATCGCAGTCAGCGCCAAAGCCCAAAGCAGAAAAATGTCAGTTTGCGACGCAATGAAATACCAGAACGGGCTGTCCGCCGGATTCATGAAATAGCCCGGATTCGTTGCGACAGGATTGTTCAACGTGAATCCATCCGGATTCACGCCGGCCAGCAAAGCGACAATGGCCAGCAGATACCTCAGCATCAGCGGCAATGCTGCGTAGACGACCACACCGAGAGTTCTGCTGAACGTAAGATCCGTGTTGGCCACGAACGAAAGCGTGCCAAACTGCAATCCCGCCATAACCAACCAGAGGATCAATGTGAACACAGGAATCACGATGTAATAGACCACTCCCGTGACCTTGATCTGCCCTTCGCGCTGCTCGGGAGTCAACTTCTCGTATCGCGCTTCGGCTTTGGGCTGCGCTTGCATCGAGTTTTCCACCATCTTCTGCACGCCAACCTTCTGCTCTGCCACGAACACCAGGCCCCAGCCTGCGATCGTGATCAACAGAAACGGCAGCCACCACTGCGCACTGCGCCGCAAATCGGTGAAGGTCTTCGAGGGCGCAATGAAGGTGTCGATGATGCGCGCGCCTTGCGAAAGCGGCGCAGGTTCGGGCTTGGGAACGGGCGATGCGGGCAGGACCGGAGCGGCGGCCATGAATTTCCTCCGACAGAGATTCGCGAGCAAAGACTCGCGAGCAAAGATTCGAAGGAATTCTAGCCTTAGACGAGACTCCAGACAACTCCGAACGACCGCCGCTTCAACGAGCCGTTCCCTCAACGGTGAAACGAAAATTCTTCCCGCGTCACTATCCAATTAATCAGGACGCCGGCAGCCGCACCAGGGACTGCCGGAAACAATCAGCCGGTGCGGTCCGGCGCTAAAGCAATTTCCCTCCGGCAGGCGCGCTCCGCACAACTGGGCAGTCTTTCCCAGTCATGCACGTGGGCCAAATTGAATTTCAAATGCTTAAAGGAGAAGAATGATGAAGCTTTTTCAGATTGCTGTGCGCACCGTCCTGTTCACCGCGCTGCTCACGGCCGCCGCAGCCGCTCTGGGCCAGACCAGGCCCGGCGATGTCACCATGGACGTTCCTTTCGCGTTCCACTTGGCGGGCCAGCAATTTCCCGCCGGGCACTACATCGTCAGAAACGAAGGCGATGTCTGCCTCAGGATTTTCAGTGCCGAGCGCCGGGGCCTGCACGTTCCCACACACCAATCGCTGCGCACCGAGAGCGACGGCAGCAAGCTGGTGTTTCACCGCTATGGCGCCACATACTTCCTCTCCCAGGTTTGGGCTAACGGGAGCACTACCGGGTGGGTACTATCCCAATCCCGCGCCGAGCGCGAACTGGCGGACCGCGCTGAGGAGATGGACCTGGCCGTGGTCCGTCCGCAGTCGCCGCGCCTGGAAGCGGCAGGCCAGGAAAAGTTGGGCGTGGAAAATCTCGGGCCCGCGAAGTAGGCACTGCCGCTCGTGACCTCTTCGCGGCTTGAGGGGGCGCCGGCGTTGCTTCGGCACGTTGCTTCGGCACCAGCGCTTGCCGGACGGTTGAACCGCCCGGATAAGACGGCTCGGACTGACGGCTCGGACTAAGGGCTGGGACTAAGTAAGATAGTCCGCAATGTCGAACGCAACGCCGGTGGCAGTCGCTGTCGTGGTGGCCGAGTTAGTGCCGGCCGTTGCCTTCGGCTTTGCCGCCGAGCGCGTGGCGCGGGCCGTGAGTCGCTTGCCGTTCGCCGGGCGCGTCGCGCTGCCGGCGCTGCTGGTTGCGCCGTATGCCGTCATCGCAGCCGCGCAGCACATGCTCCGCTGGCAATGGCTTGCGCTATACGCCGCGTTGCCGGTGGCGATTGCGTGGTTGCTGGCGCGTGCCGCAATCGCCGACCCCGAGCAGTGCGGCGACTGGCGCGACGCCGTGATTCTTCTCACGCTTGGCTTGGCAGTGGACTTGCGCTGGTTCGACGCGGCCTGGCCCGCAGGCCTGCGCGGGTTGGGCAACCTGTTGTTGGTAGATGCAGGCCTCTACGGCTTTCTCGCCATCCGTTGCCTGAGCGGCACGGGATTTGATTTTCGCTTGCACCGGGGTGACGGGAAAACGACTATCGGGAAAACGAGCGACTGGAAAATCGGCCTGCGCGAGCTTTTATTTTTTGCTCCCGTCGTGCTCGGGCTGGGATTCGCCCTCGGATTTCTTCATCCCCATGCCAACCTGCCTGCAGCGGGCAGGGCGATTCTCACCTGGGCGGGCATTTTTGTTTTTGTCGCGCTGCCAGAGGAACTTTTTTTTCGCGCCTGGGTGCAGAACCTGCTGGAGCGTCGCGTCGGCCGCCGCGCTGCTCTTGTACTCGCCTCGATCCTGTTCGGTCTGTCGCACTTCAACAAACGCCTGGGCGAAAATGCCCCCCACTTCAACTGGCGCTACGTTCTGCTGGCCACCATCGCTGGCATCTTTTACGGCCGCGCCTGGCGGGAGAACCGCCGCGTCCCCGCCTCGACCATCACGCACACCTGCGTGGACTGGTTATGGTCATTCTGGTTCTAGAGGGGTTCGGAAGAAGTATCGGGTCGGGATAAGTCTGTCTTCTGTATATATGTACACCGGAGTACGTACACCACTGTACAACATTACGATGCTTGCGACGGCCGGGCCGCCCGCACCCACCTTAGGCCGCCACGGGCTTCTCCCAGGATGCCCTTTGCGGGGCCGGAAACGGCCCTAGAAACGACGATCGTCCCGACGGTCGAGGTAAGGGCCGTCCGTTGCAAAATAACGCGTCCTGCGGCCCGCTAGGTCCCTCCTACGACTTTTCAACAACTTACACGAAGACTCAACAACTTACAGAGAATGACCCGCAGTATGAATTTTCGTAGCGGACAATTTGTAGAGATTGCGAGCCAAGTTTCAAGATCCGATCTCGCGATTCCTCTGTGTACTCTGTGTCCTCTGTGGTAAAGATTTTCGGGTGGCTCCCCGACCATCTGCAAGAAAGATCCTGCCTACGGACGAGACGCCGGCGGCGTGTACCGCAAATATCCCAGCCCCACCCGCAGGTGGTGATGCAGCGCGTCCGGCACGCAGACCGCGAAGCAGAGTCCGAGCAGTCCCTGGGCCAGGCCGAGCGTGTATAGGTTTTGATAGCGCCGGAACAGCCCACATGAAATCGCTCCCCATATCAGCGTCACCGCCGCCAGCGGAAGATTCGGCAGGTGCGCTGCCGCGAACAACACCGCAGCCATGCCGACCGCCGCGCTCGCATTCCCGAGCAGGCGTGTCAGCCGCGGCATGAACAGGTCGTTCATCAGAAACTGCTGGTAGATCGTCCACAGCACGTACCCGGCAATGTGCTTGAAGTCGCCTTTGTACAGCGGATGCAGTGTGCCGATTTTTTTCGCCACGATCACGCTGACGATCGACACGACGATGGCGGCCGGAAGAATCCACAGCGACGATACGAGTCCACGCCAGCCGAGGCCAAGCTCATTCACACCAGGACGCCGCGCGAGCACGATGGCAAGGGTCACGACCAGCGCGACAGTAGAAAAGATGCGCTGCGGAAATTCCGGCATCCAGAGCGCGAACAGGATCACTCCGAAGCCGAAAATCAGCTCCAGCAGATCGCGAGTGGCGCCGGGCTGCGGGCGGGCGGACATGATAGAGAGTATGGCATGGCCGCAGCTCGCTCCGCTTTCGTCGGACAGCCGAGGGGTTGTCGCGGCATGCGTCGCCTCTTTACGCCAGCAGCTCTGGCGTGGCTTCAAGCAAGCTGCGCGTGTAAGGGTGCGCGGGGCGCTCCGTAATTTGCGCCGTGTCGCCGACCTCGACGATTTTTCCCCGGTACATCACGGCGATGCGCGTCGAGAGGTAGCGCACCACGGGCATCGAATGCGAAATGAAAAGATAAGTCAGGCCAAAATCGCGCTGCAGTTGCGCCAGCAGGTTCACGATCTGCGCGCCCACGCTCACGTCGAGGGCTGAGACCGGTTCATCGCACACCATAAATTTTGGCCGCAGCGCCAGAGCGCGGGAGATGCCGATGCGCTGCCGCTGCCCTCCGGAAAACTCGTGGGGATAGCGCAGCCGCGCCGATTCGTCCAGGCCCACCGCCCGCAGCAGTTCCCCGACGCGCGTGCGAATGTCGAGCTTCGCCCGACGGTCGCCGCCCGTGTTTCCGTGAATCAACAGCGGCTCGGCAATAATGTCTTCCACGCGGAAGCGCGGATCGAGCGAGGCAAACGGATCCTGAAAAATAATCTGCAGATCGCAGCGCAGCCGCCGCATTTCCCCGCGGCCGGCCGCTAGCAGATCGCGTCCTTCGAAACGCACGGTGCCCGAAGTAGGCTCGATCAGACGCAGAATCAAACGCCCCAGCGTGCTCTTGCCCGAACCCGATTCACCCACCAGTCCGAGCGTCTCGCCCGAGTGTATGTCGAGCGAAACGTCATCCACCGCGCGCACCTCTCCGCCAGACTTCCCTCTAAACGCCGACTCGGCTCGCGGGAAGACCTTCGTCAGATTGCGGATTTCGAGCAGCGGCATCGGCTATCCTTCAACCATTCCATGTTCTGGAATATGGAATACAGTGTACGATCCTACCCCGCCGCGATCATCGGCACGGCGGCCAACGCAGCCAGTAATCCAATAAACCGCCAGAGGCTGAAATGTTCTTTCAGCACCAGCCGCGCCAGCAACACGGTCACGGCCGGGTACAGGGAAGTGATGACCACGGCCTGGTCCAAGCGTCCGCGCTGGCTGGCGAAGATGAACAGGGCGCTGGCGCTGATGTCGAGGAAGCCGGCGAACATGCCCAACACGGCGCGCGGGCGATCGAGCCGGAGCGGGGCGCGCGTGACCAGCACGGCAATGCTTGTAGTGGCGAACGACCCAATGCGGGAGATAGTGGCGATCCATGCCGGAGAGCCGCTGGCCTGATGAATGCAAAGATAGAAACACGCGAATCCCACGCCGGCGAGTGCGGCCATGGCCACGCCTGCCGGCCGCGATGCGTCGCTCGATGATCCGACCGACGATCCGCTCGATGATCCATCGCCCAACGATTCATCGCCCGCCGGCTCGGGCCGCGTGATCAGCCAGATGGCGAGAATCGCCACCACGAAGCCGGCGATGGTCCAGCGGCTGGGCGTGCCTTCTAGGGCGATGTCCACCATGGTTGGGATGGCTGCGCCCAGCAGGGCCGCGATGGGAGCCGTCAGGCCCATCTGTCCGAGGGCCAGTGCACGATAAAAAATAGCCAGCGAAAACCCTCCGATGCCGCCTGCGATGAGCGCCCAGACGATGCCCGACACGGCGGGGAAAGCGCCATGCCCGGCCAGCGCAATTGCGAGCATCAGCAGAAACGCGCAGATATGCGAGAACGCAGTGAGCACGAAGGCATTGGCGCGGCGCGATCCGATTCCGCCCGCGAAGTCGGCCCCGCCCCACAGAAATACCGCAGTCACACTGCAAGCTGCGGGCGCGAATTGGGTCAGCGAGGTCACGCCGGACGAGGGTAACAGACGAGCCTAAACATGGGCGAACACCATGCGGTATCCGGAAACCGTTGGACTTGCCCGCGGCGATGCATTACGCTGAGTGGACTCACGGAGGTGCCGTTGTGAGACGTTTGCTCAGCGTGGTGTCTATCTGTTTCGTTCTCGCCTGCCCCATTCTCAGCTTTGCCCAAACCGCGGCCGACGCCCCTGCTTCGAAAGAAGACGTAGAACGCTACCTCGAAGCCATGCACTCCCACGAAATGATGAAGCAGATGATGGGAGCCATGTCCCAATCAATGCACCAGACGACGCATGACTTGTGCGCCAAGGACAAAGACCAGCTGCCCGCTGATTGCGAAGCGCGCGCCAACAAGATAATGGACGATATGGTGAAGGACTTGCCTCTGGACGAAATGATGGACGCCATGGTGCCGGTCTACCAAAAACACTTCACGAAGGGCGACATAGAAGCGCTGGTTGCATTCTATTCCGGGCCCACCGGCCAAAAGATGTTGCGCGAGCTGCCTGCCACCATGGCGGAAGCCATGGAAGCGATGCGGCCTTTCATGAGCAAGGCCGTGGATCATATGACCGAGCGCATGCAGCAGGAGATTGCGCAGATGAAGAAGGACCCGGCGAAAAAGCCCGCGGACAACGCTCCCGCGTCGAACTAGTGGCGCTGTCAGCCCGAACTAAAATCGGCCCAGCCTTGAGTTCTGGAAGCTTGAAATCTGGAAAGTGGACCATTTGCTTGCTGACGATTGCCGCTATGGCTGCGTCTGGGCAGGCTCGGGCGCAGAACCATATTGCAGGAGCAACGGCGGAGTCGTTGCGTGAACCGCCTCCGTACTGGGCCTTTGCCATCAACCCGCCAGCTGACCCCGCGGCCGCCCCGAAGAAAACGCCGGACAAGATTAAGAACGACACTCCCCGGCATGTCCCCGGCAGCACGGCCGTATTCGCTGACAGCCAGCTCGGCGATCTGTTTGCTCCGCCGGACTGGCATCCTGCCGATCATCCGGCGATGCCGCGAATTGTTTCGCGGGGCCGCGCGCCCGATGTTTACGCCTGTGGCTATTGCCACCTGCCCAACGGACAAGGCCGCCCCGAGAATGCCAGCCTGGCTGGACTGCCTGCGGCTTACATCGCGCAACAGATGGCCGACTTCAAGAACGGCCTGCGCAAGAGTTCCGAGCCCAGGCACGCGCCCACCAGCACCATGATCGCTTACGAAACCAAAGCCACCCCGCAGGAGATTCTGGCTGCGGCCGAGTATTTTTCCTCGCTGAAGCCGCAACCGTGGATTCGCGTGGTGGAAACCGAAACCGTTCCCCGAACCCACGTCGCGGGCTGGATGCTGGTTGTCGATGATTCAACCAAGAACGAGTCAACCAAGAACGAGTCAACCAAGAACGATCGGGCCAAGACTGACCGCGGCGGGACCGAACCGATCGGGGCCCGCATCATCGAGACGCCGGAAAATCTGGAACGCACCGAACTGCGCGACGATCGCTCCGGCTTCATCGCCTACGTGCCCGTAGGCAGCATCAAGAAAGGCGAGGCACTGGTGGCCGGAGACTCGAGCAGGACTGTGGGCTGCGTCACCTGCCATGGCCGCGACCTGAAGGGCCTCGCCGAAGCCCCGCCGCTGGCCGGGCGTTCGCCCAGCTATCTGGTCCGGCAGCTTTACGATATTCAACACGGTTCGCGCGCCGGAGCTGCGGTTCAAAAGATGAAGCCTGCCGTCGCCCGGCTGACCGTCGCCGACATGGCGGCGGTCGCTGCCTATGCAGCCTCGCTGAAACCGTGAATCTGGAAGGACAAACCATTTACCACGAAGGGCACTAAGGTTTACGAAGGACTTCGTTGGGGTTCGGCTTCCTTCGTGATCCTTGGTGTCCTTCGTGGTTAAGGCTCTTCAACCCGCACCGCGTGATAGAATTTCGGCACGCTGTTTCCTTGCTCGACTGCGACATCAGGTTCTGAGAGCTCAGGTTTGATCGAACTGGCACCGTCGATTCTTTCGGCTGATTTTGCGCGGCTGGGCGAGCAGGTGCGCGCCGCTGGCGAGGGCGGCGGAAGTGTCATTCATGTCGACATTATGGATGGCCACTTCGTCCCGAACCTGACGTTAGGTCCGCCGGTGGTGAAGTCGCTGCGCAAAGCGACGAAGTTGCCGCTGGACTGCCATTTGATGATCGAGAATCCGGATGAGTTCATTCCCGCGTTCGCCGACGCGGGCGCGGACTGGATTTCGGTGCACCAGGAAGCTTGCCGGCACCTTAACCGTACCTTGCATCTGATCAAGAGCCACAACTGCCTGGCCGGGGTGGTGATTAATCCGGCGACGCCGGTCGAGATGCTCACCGAAGTGCTCGATATTGTGGACTATGTGCTGGTGATGTCGGTGAATCCGGGATTTGGGGCACAGAAGTTTATTCCGTCCACGCTGCACAAAATGCGGCAGTTAGCGGAGATTCGCAACGAGCGCGGACTGCATTACCGCATTGAAGTGGATGGCGGCGTGGGGCTCGACACGGTCGCCGACGTGGTACGCGCCGGCGCAGAAATTTTGGTGGCGGGCAACGCCGTGTTCGGGAATGGTGATCCAAGGAAGAATGCTGAGGCGCTGCTGAAGGCGGCGACCGAGGCTGCGATGCAGAAAGTTTAGTTCATCGAGAGTGCAAGAGCCGAGCTGGCGCTCGGCGGACAGCCGGGGGCGGCTGTCCCCACATAAAGCAACTTCGAGGTCTTATGTCGCGTCGAAATCCGTTGATTACGAAGATGGCGGTTGCCGGCTTGGGCATGCTGCTGGTCATTACCATCGGCTGCACCAACAAGAAGTCGGTGAACCCGCTGGCCAATGTGGGGTCGAAGCAGCCCGATAAAGTGCTGTTCGACAAGGCCATGGACGCCATGAAACACAACCGCTTCGACGTGGCCCGGCTGACCTTGCAGACTCTGATCAATACTTATCCGGACTCGGAATTTATCGCCCGCGCCAAACTGGCGGTGGGCGATTCCTGGTACGCCGAGGGCGGGACGGCTGCGCTGGCGCAGGCTGAGCAGGAGTACAGCGATTTCCAGATCTTCTTTCCCAACATGCCGGAAGCGGCTGAAGCGCAATTGAAGATCGCCAACATCCATTACGAGCAGATGGAAAAGGCGGATCGCGACTTCACCAACGCCAAGCGCGCCGAAGACGAATACCGGAAGTTGATTCTGCAATATCCTGACAACAAGCTGGTGCCGGAAGCCAAGCTGCGCCTGCTGGAAGTGCAGGAAGTGCTCGGCGAGCGCGAGTTTGAAGTCGGGCGCTTCTATTACCTGCGCGGATCCTACCCGGCGTCGATGGCGCGCCTGCAGTCGCTGGTGGAGAAATATCCGCTGTACAGCCGCGCCGATGAGGCGCTTTTTCTGCTGGGGCAGAATTACGAAGGCCAGATCGCCCATCTGCGGGCGTTGCCGACGTGCGATGTGCACGGTCTGCCGCACGGTTGCGCGTCCGCGGCTGCGAAGGAAGCGTTGACCAGCCAGCTGGTCAAGCACGCCGCGGAGCAGTATTCACAGATTATTACGCGCTACCCCATGATGGATCGCTATGACGACGCCAAGCGGCGTCTGGAGGCTTTGCACCAGACCGTCCCCCGGCCCACCAAAGCAGCGGTCGCGCAGAACAAGGCTGAGATAGCCAGCCGCGGCGAGAGCACGACGGTGCAGAAGCTGTTGAACTTCGCCAAGAGAGGCCCGGATACGGCCTCGGCGGCTAAAACTGGCGAGCCGTCGCTGGTGGATACCGACCCGATTGCTCCGTCACTCATGGTTAAAACTGAGTTCGCGCCGCCGGCCGCTTCCAGCGGCAAGGGCAGCGACTCGGTTGGAGTGGAGATCATCAACCACGACCAGCCGGCCGCAGCGGTCGCGACAGAAGCGCCGCCGCTGGGCACATCGCCGTTTGGGCGTCCGGCGCCGGCAACTGCGCCCGCGACCGGGGCCGACCCGAACGAGCTGAAACCGAATGCGCCCGCCGATCCCAACGAACTCAAGCCCACCGACAGCAACCCGGATCAAGCGCTGCCTCCGCCGCCGCAGGTGAATGAGCTTGCGCAGGGGCAGGGATCGTCTTCATCTGCGTCGGCGAGCTCCGACGGTTCTGCGCCCGCCAGCGATTCCGATCTCTCCAGCAGCAAGAAGAAGAAAAAGACGGGATTGAAGAAGCTGATTCCGTTCTAAACAGGTTCTGTGGGGCGGACACTCCTGTCCGCTGCGGTTGCACTCTACTTCTGAACTCGAAGGCACTTGGCCTTGATTGAGCCAGTCGTTACAAATCCTAGAAGCAATATCAAGACCAAAATCAAAAACGGCGGACAGGAGTGTCCGCCCCACACAACCCTTTGTACTACGCGGTAGATGCTGGCCACTGGTAACCGGTTACTTCCCTTCTGCATCATTGACTTAGGTTGAGGCTCGGGTTACCTTCGGGCTATCTCCCCTCATCAGAGGATACCTTTGGCCCGGAAGATACTGCTCGCCGATGACAGTGTGACCGCTCAGAATATGGGGCGGAAGATTCTCGCGGATGCGGGATACGAAGTCATCACCGTGAACAATGGTTCGGCGGCCCTGAAAAAGATTGCCGAGCAGAAGCCGGACGTGATCGTGCTCGACGTCTACATGCCCGGCTACAGCGGCCTTGAGGTGTGCCAGCGCATCAAGGAAGCGCAGGAAACTTCGCGGCTTCCGGTGTTGCTGACGGTGGGTAAGCTGGAACCTTTCAAACCGGAAGAGGCCAAGCGCGTACGCGCCGACGGCTTCATCGTTAAACCCTTTGAAGCCAGCGAGTTGCTGAGCGCGCTGAGCAAGCTGGAAGACAAAATTGTGCCCCGCGCAGAAGCCAAGCCGGGTCGTTTCGCGCGTGCCAACGCCGCCCTCGACGAAAGCAAATACGACAAGACCATGACGGCGGAAGAAGATTCGGGATGGAAGAGCCGGATCGGCTTTCCCACGAAGAAGAAGGAAGAGGCAACCCCGGCCGACGCCGACGATTCCTCATTTTACAACCCCATGAACAAGGACTTGCGCACCCGCGTGGAGCGCAAGCCGGGGAAATCGCACGAGGCGAAAGTGGAGGAACCACGGGTTGACCTGGGCGCTCTGGCGCCGGAGGGCTTGCCCAAGGATGTGACTCCCCAAGAGATTGCCGCGCTGGCTGCAGCCGCCGCCCAGGTTAAGGGCAAGATTGCCGAAGTAAAGGTTGACGAAGTAAAGGCGGAGGCGGCCGAAGCGAAGGTCGAAGAAAAGATCGAAGAAAAGATCGAAGAAAAGATCGAAGCGAAGACCGAAGACAAGATCGATCAGAAGATCGAACAGGAAAAGCCCGAAAAGGCCAGCCCGGCGAGTTCCAGTTCCACCAGTCCCGACCCCGTGAGTCCCAGCCCCGCCGATGTGATGGCGGCGATTGCCGGGCTGGAGGCGGACGCGGAGACTTCCGCAGCGGCGAATTCTGGAAACGGATCAGGGTCGCACGGCGCGGCCGAATCGACCTCTGGGCAGGCTTTCGAAAACGCTCCTGAGCACTCTCCTAAGCACACATCCGACGAGCCTGTAACCATGGCCGTGGCGGCCGCAGCGGAGTCGTTGGCCGCAAGCTCGCGCTGGACCGCGGTGGTGGTGGCGCTTGCGCCCGAGGACGCTGCGATTTCTCTCGAACAGGAGATGCAGAAGGCTTACGCAGCCTTCGCTGCAGCTGAGGGCAGCCATGCGGGAGTGCATGCAGCGGGGCCTGAGATCCAGGCAGCTGTATCCGAAGTTAGGCCATCTTTCTCTGAGCCAGCGGCGTCTGGGCCAGCGGCGGCGACAGAAAATGTTTCCGTGGCGTCCCCGGCTGCACCGGAACCGGCGGTGGCGGAGCGTGAACCTGCTCCGGCGGCTTCGGCGACTCCATTTATCGTGCAATCTACGGTTGCGCAATCTGCTTCTGCCTCCGAGGTGGCTGAGACTTTGAACGTGATGGCCAACGCCGCGGCGGATGTTGTGGGCGAAGCGGTGAAAGAACTGGAAGCGGTTGCGGCCTCTTACGTGGCGCAGAAGGTGCCCGCTGCGGCGGAGTCCGCGGCGGCTGCGACTGAGCCTGTTCCGGCCGATTCTGCTCAGGTCGGTCCAGCGATCGAGAAGCCAGCTCAGGCTGCGCCTGAAGCGCAGACGGCTGCATCCCCGAGTGGCGAAGCGAGGGTTGAGGTTGCGCCAGCGGCGGTGGAACTGGCGCCCGAAATTACGAAACTAGAGTCCGCGATAGCGGATGTGCCGGAAGTCAAGAACGAGTTCAAGAACGAAGTCAGGAACGAAGTCAGGAATCAGGAAGCCAGCTACACGGAAGTGAAGCGCGAAGACGCGAAAGTTGAATCGCCCGCGTTCCAGGAACCGGCTTCGCCCGCTGCGAAAGCGGCGGAGACGACGGTTTCAGCAGAGCAAGTTTCAGCGGACCGAATTTCAGCAGAGCAGTTTTTGGCAGATCAGATTTCAGTACGGCGGATTTCAGCAACGGTTTCAGACTTGGCAGGGTTAGTGGCCGGATATTCGGCTGCGGGAGGCATAGACGACATGGCAAAGAAAGAATCCGAAGCAAGCGCGGCGGCGTGGGCCAGCTGGCGCCGCATTCGCGAGACCGGAGACCCCAAGGCGGCCGAGGGGACCAACAAGAGCAAGGAAGAGGCGTCAGCTGGGTCCGCGCCACAGGATCTCGCCGCGATGGCGGTCGCCGCCGGCGCCGAGAAGGCTCCCGAGGAAATGTCCGCGGCTGCCGATGCCAAAGCGGCCGACATTGCCAGCATCGTGGACAGCGTCCTGGCCGATTTGCGCCCGAAGATTGTCGAAGAGATTTCGCGCCAGATGGGCAAGAAGAAGTAATCTGCTTTTTTCAGTTAAAGATCATTCACCACGAAGGACACTAAGTATCACGAAGGAATGCTTCTCATGGAGACCTTTGTGATACTTCGTGTCCTTTGTGGTTGATGCCTCCCTCGTCTCGTCCGTGCGATTTTCTCCGGGGGATGATAGTCTTGCCGACGGATGAATCTGACCCCCGGCAGCAAACTTGGACCGTATGAGATCGTTTCCCTGCTGGGCGCGGGAGGAATGGGCGAAGTATATCGCGCCCGGGACTCGCGCCTGAAGCGAGAAGTGGCGGTCAAGGTGTTGCCGCAAGCCCTCTCTCTGGACGCCGACCGCCTGCGCCGTTTTGAGCAGGAGGCTCTGGCCACCGCTGCGCTGAACCACCCTAACATTCTGGCGGTATTCGACATTGGCACGCACGAGGGCTCGCCCTACGTGGTCTCGGAACTGCTGGAGGGCGAGACGCTGCGCGAGCGGGTGCGCGGAGGACCGGTCGTGCTGCGCAAGGCGTTGGACTATGCGCTGCAGATCGCACATGGACTGGCGGCGGCGCATGAAAAGGGAATTATTCATCGCGACTTGAAGCCGGAGAATTTATTCATCACGAAAGACGGCCGGGTCAAGATTCTGGATTTCGGGCTGGCGAAACTGACCCAGCCCGAAGCGGGCGCGCACACCTTGCTGGCCACGGCCACGCAGGCCACCGAGGCGGGCGTGGTGATGGGCACGGCTGGATATATGTCGCCCGAGCAGGTGCGCGGCGCGACGGTTGATCCGCGATCCGACATATTCAGTTTTGGCGCGATTCTTTACGAGATGCTCTCCGGCAAGCGGGCGTTTCACGGGGAGAGTCCCGCCGACACGATGAGCGCGATTCTGAAAGAAGATCCACCCGACCTGAGCGAAACCGGACGCAATGTTTCTCCGGCGCTGGAGCGGATCGTGCAGCATTGCCTGGAGAAAAATCCGGAGTCGCGTTTTCATTCGGCCAGTGATATTGCGTTTGATCTGGAACATCTTTCCGGGACTTCGGGAGCGTCGGCGAGAGTCAGTGCAGTGGCGGCTACCCCGCCGCGGAACAAACTTCTGCTGGCGCTGGCCGCGGGCTTTGCGACTGCGCTTGCGATGCTCGCACTGGGCTGGTGGCTAGGCCGGGGCAGCGGCCCTGCGCCTCTGGCCGAATACAAGCAGATCACGTTCCGCACCGGATCGATTGGCAATGCCCGCTTCGCTCCCGATGGCAGCATCGTGTACAGCGCGTCGTGGGACGGAGGGGAAAACCAGCTCTATCTTTCCCGCCTGGACGATCCCGGCGCGCGCGAACTGGGCATTAAAGACGCCGAACTGCTTTCCATCTCGAAGAGTGGAGAGCTGGCCATTCGCCTCAATACGGTGCGTTATGGCGGTTACGCCCGCAGCGGCACGCTGGCGCGGGTCCCGCTCAGCGGAGGAACACCGCGCGAAGTGCTGGAGAACGTGCAGGACGCGGACTGGTCCCCCAGCGGCGACAGTATGGCTGTGGTTCGCTTCGTTCCGGAGAATGGCCACTGGCGGTTGGAATATCCCATCGGGAAAGTTTTGTGGGACGGCATTGACTGGATCAGCGATCCGAAGATTTCTCCAGATGGAAAGTGGATCGCTTTTTCCGACCACGAAAATCCCGGTGGCGACGACGAGGGATCGGTAGCCGTGATTGGCGCCGATGGCGCTGAGAAGGAAAGGAAACTGGCCTCGGGCTACGTATCGCTGGAAGGCGTTCGCTGGTCGGCGGCCGGGGATGAGATCTGGTATACGGCCAGCGAGAGCGGCAGCGCGCTGAACCTTCGGGCTATAACTCTTTCCGGCAAGCAACGGCCGATCACCAACGTGCCCGGCGGAATGTGGCTGGCCGACATACGCAACGGCGCAACGCTCATGGTCACACAACAGGTGCGAATTGGAATTCGCGGTCTCGCGCCGGGGGGAAAAGAAGAGCGCGAGCTGGGATGGTTTGGCTGGTCGATATTGCGCGATATCAGCCGGGACGGCCATAAGATCGTGTTCGACGAAGAGGGCAACGGTGGCGGGTCGAATTACACAGTCTTTCTGCGTGATACCGACGGGTCGCCACCCTCGAAGATTGGCGAGGGAAACCCCCTGGCTATCTCCACCGATGCCAAGTGGGTGGTAACGAAGTCGGCCAAGGGTGGGCCGCTCAGTCTGGTGCCAACCGGGGCAGGTGAGTCCCGAGTGCTAACGCATGATTCCGTAAGCTACGATCTGGCTCGCTTTCTGCCGGACGGGAAACGCCTGCTGGCCCTGGGGATCGAAACTGGGCATGGCCGGCGCGACTACCTGATCGATCTGAACAACGGCGACTCCAAGGCGATTACTCCCGAAGGCGTCGCGGGCGTGCAACTTTCTCCCGACGGCAGCATGGCCGCCGTGCGGGCCTCCGATGGCAAGCTGGGAATCTGGCCCATCGATGGAGGCGGGATACGTTTGATCCCGGGCCTGGACTCGCGATTCTATGTAGCGAGCTGGGCGCCCGACGGGAAGTCGGTGTACGTCGCATCCAGCCGAGCCCAGCAAATTGCCAAGGTTTATAAGGTGGACATCGTGACCGGAAAAATGGAGCCTTGGAAAAGCTTCGGCGCGGGTGCGGGCGCAGGGATCACCGAAACCGGTGCGCCTCATTTTTCCAGCGACGGCGCCGCCTACGCCTACGTTTATGGTCAAACTCTCTCGAATGCCTATGTGGTGACAGGACTGAAGTAGGAATCATCCCTTCAGAATATCGCCTGCAAATCAACTGCTTATTGCGCCTGTCCGCTTGAGTTCAGTACCATGCCAAATATCGCAGTGCTGCCGGAGTTGCGCGCCCCATGGCCGAGCCGACTGATTCACGGAATATTCCCGGGAATGCTCCGGAGAATGTTTCCGGGAATGTTCCGCAAATCGTCTCGCACTATCGCATCCACGAGAAGCTGGGTGCGGGCGGCATGGGTGTGGTCTATAAAGCCGAGGACATTCGCCTCGGCCGCCTGGTAGCACTGAAATTTCTTCCCGACAGTTCCGTCCGAGATCCGCGCGCTCTGGAGCGTTTCAAGCGCGAAGCCCGCACGGCTTCGGCGCTCGACCACCCGAACATCTGCACCATCTTCGAGGTTGACAATGACCAGGGGCGGCCGTTTATCGCCATGCAACTGCTCGAAGGGAAAACCCTGCGCGAGCGCATCGGCGATCATCCGGTTCCGCTGGGCACGCTGCTCGACTGGGCGCTGCAGATCAGCGACGCGCTGCAGGCCGCTCACGCGAAGGGCATCATGCATCGCGACATCAAGCCCGCGAATATCTTCATCACCGCCGAGCGCGAGCAGGCGAAGATTCTCGACTTCGGACTGGCGAAGCTGACGGCTGTGGACCTCACCGGAACGGGCGAGGCAACCTTGTCGGCAACCGGCCCGCTCACCCACACTGGTGCGGCCATCGGCACGGTCGCCTACATGTCCCCAGAGCAGGCGCGCGGCGAACCGCTCGACGCCCGCACTGATCTTTTTTCTTTCGGCGTACTGCTGTACGAAATGGCGACGGGCAGGCAAGCGTTCTCCGGACCCACTTGGGCAGTGACGGTTTACGCCATTCTCGGACAGGCCCCGATGTCCCTCAACGAGTCGGTTCCAGGGCTCCCGCAGCGCTTGCAGGAAATCATCGACAAGTGCCTGATCAAGAATCGCGATCTGCGCTACCAGAGCGCAGCCGAGATTCATCGCGATCTGCTGAAGCTGAAGAAGGATTTCGAGGCGGGCAAAAAGCTGAAGTCGACTCAGACAGCAGCCACCTGGACACCGAAGCGGAAAATTCTCATCGGCATTGGCGTGGCCGTGGTGCTGCTGGTTTCAGCGGCAGGCATGTGGGGACCGCGTGCACTTCGCCGGCTCGCAGCTTCCGTGGCAGGATCACCTCAGCAACCGGCGTCCCTTGTGCCCGATAGGAAAAGCATCGCGCTGCTTCCGCTCGCTGCGGTCGAGGGCGACCCCAAGCTCACGGCCTTCGGCAAAGGTCTGCTCGAGGATGTCGCCGCGAAGCTCTCGCAGTTGAGCGCGAATCATGATCTGGAAGTTGTCCCGGCGCGGACGCTGGAAGAAAAAAATGTTTCGACACTCGCCGACGCGAAAAAAGAATTCGGCGTGAGCCTGGGGTTGGCGGTCTCGCTGTCGCAGGCCAACGATCTGGTGCGGGCGTCCTACAGTTTGACCGACGTCAGGAGCGGCAAGAATCTGGCGGGAGACGGCATTACCGTGCCGGTCACGGACCTGTTCACGATTGAAGACAAGTTGACCAACGGCGTGGCGGCGGCACTGGCCATTCCGCTGCGCACCGAGGAAAAACAGGCTCTGGGCGCGCATTCCACCACTTTCTCAGAGGCCTACCAGTATTACGTCCAGGGCCGCGGCTATTTGCAGGATCCAGGCAAGCCGGAGAACCTGAGCAGCGCCGAAATCGTTTTCAAGCAGGCCTTGAAGATCGATCCGAACTATGGCCAGGCGGAAGCCGGATTGGGGCAGACCTACTGGCTGCGCTACCAGATGGCGGGCAAACAGAAGCAATGGATTCCCGCCGCGCAGCAGGCCTGCGACAAGGCCATCGAACTCGGCAACGCCGGCGCCGAGGGCCACATTTGTTCGGGCATGATTGAGGACGGCACTGGACAGTATGAGAAGGCAGCAGAGCAGTTTCAGCAGGCCGTGCAGTTAGACCCGACCAATGACGGGGCTTATCGCAGTCTGGCCGTGGCCTATCAGCACCTGAATCAGCCGGACAAAGCCGAGGAAACTTACAAGCGGGCGCTTGCCGTGCGGCCACAGTATTGGCGAGGGTACACCTACATGGGCTCTTTTTATGTCAATCAGGCGGAATACGAGAAGGCCGCCGAAATGTACCGCCGCGCTACTGAGCTTGATCCTGAAAGTTATGCAGCGTTCCTCGGTCTGGGCGGAGCCCTGCTCTATGAAGGTAAAGCCGATGAAGCCGTGCAGGCTTTATCCCGGTCGATTGCGATACGTCCTAATGTGGTGGCTTACAACAATATTGCGATCGCGCAATTCCAGTTGCATCGTTTCCAGGAGTCGGTCCGCGACTACCAGGAGGCTCTGAAACTCGATGCCAGCGACTACCAGACCTGGGGGAATCTAGGCGATTCCCAGTATTATGGCGGAGATACTGCGGCTGCCGCAGAGTCCTACCGCAAGGCGATCTCGATGGCGGAGCAGCAACTAAAAGTAAATCTTCGTGATGCCGTCGTACTTGGTGACTTAGCCAGTTATCACGCCATGTTAGGCCATAGAGAGCAGGCACTTAGCTATCTCGATCGCTCGCTGGAACTGGGGCACAACGATAAAGAGTTGCTTTTGAATGCCGCCGTGGTGTACAACCAGTTGCGCGAAACCGGGCCCGCCCTGGAATGGCTGGGAAAGGCGCTGGCAGCCGGTTATTCCCGCTCGGTGATTGCCACAGGCGCGCCCTTCGACAATCTCCACGATAACCCACGTTACCGGGCCCTCATGCAGCCAAAGTAACCGCCTCACAATCAAAACGTCGGAAGGAGACGCAATGCCCAATACACCGAACATCAACATCACGAACGGCCAAGTCACTGGGACCCTTGCACTCGGTCAGCCTTTCTACTGGTACAACCCCAACGCAAACGATGTAGCGATCGACATCGAAAACTGTGGCACCTGGTGCGCCGACAACAGTTACACCATAGCCGCCGGCGAGCAGTATGCACTGGCGCAAATCCTGCAGAACCCAAATACGAATCCCTTGGCGTGGGTGGAAATTCCGGACCTATGGACCGCTGGCGGCGGAGGCCCGCACGTCGTATCGGAAAGCGGCGCACCGGGCACACCCAGCCTCAATGTCGAGACCGGAGTGGTCACCGGCACTCTCCAGGCTGGCCAACCGTTTAACTGGTACAACCCAGCCGGCGAGCAGACTGTGATCTCCAGTTGCGGTACGTGGTGTGCGGCGTCAGATTACTACGCAAATCCCGGCAACACCGCGGCCGCAGTACTGGCGGTTCCGAACCGCAGCGCTTATGCCTTTACCGAGAGCCCCAACCGATGGGATGCGCCGGGAATGCCGCACATCGGCACTCCGCCATTTCCAGGTGCTCGCGACCTAAACGAGAAACACAAGGAAGTGGCCTAGCAGTTCCGCTTGTGGGCCCTGAGGGGAACGCGCCAGTGTTAGTTGGTGAGTGCTTCAGTTCCCGCCAGCCCCGCACGAGAAGCGGAACGGTTTGGTGATCGACGAGAAAAGGGCGGGATAGCTCCCGCCCTTTTTGTATGCGCGATTGACCCTTCATTTCTCGCGCCTGTAAGATCGAAAGAAGAACTCATCAGTCAGCACTCAGCATTCAGTCGAGGAGTTTTCCGGCGCGACCACGAGTGTCGCTGGCTGATTGCTGAAGGCTGAGTGCTGACTGCTTCCTATGCCTCACGAACTGCCCAAGTCGTACGAGCCAGGCGCGATTGAAACGCGCTGGGCCGACTACTGGATCAAAGAAAAACTCTTTTCTGTTGCCAAGCCGCCTCCGGGTGAGACGCGGCCCGTGTTCACGCTGCTGTTGCCGCCGCCGAACGTGACCGGGCGGCTGCACATGGGCCACATGCTCAACCAGACGCAGATGGACATCGTTGTGCGCTGGCATCGCATGCGCGGCTTCATCACGCTGTGGCTGCCCGGGACGGATCATGCCGGCATCGCCACGCAGATGATGGTCGAGCGCGACCTCGCCAAGGAAGGCAAGAAGCGCAGCGAGATGGGGCGCGAGAAATTTATAGAGCGCGTGTGGGAATGGAAGAAACTTTACGGCGGCGCGATTCTTGACCAGATGAAGCGTCTGGGGGCGTCCGTCGACTGGGACCGTGAATATTTCACCATGGACGAAAATCTTTCGCACGCCGTGCGCGAGGTGTTCGTCCGGCTGTATGAAGAAGGGCTGATCTATCGCGGCAAGTACATCGTGAACTGGTGCCCATGGCATGAGACCGCCATCTCCGATCTAGAAGTGAAGCACGAGGAAGTTCAAGGGAAGCTGTGGGAGATTCGCTATCCGGTGGTTGGAAGCAGCGAGTTCATTACCGTGGCGACAACGCGGCCGGAGACCATGCTGGGCGACACCGCAATCGCCGTGAACGCGAAAGACGAGCGCTACACGCATCTGCATGGCAAGCATGTTTTAGTTCCGCTGATGAATCGTGAGATTCCGATCATCACCGACGAACTGGCGCAGCCGGAGTTCGGCACGGGCGCGGTGAAAGTGACTCCGGCACACGATCCTAACGACTTTCAAGCCGGCCTGCGCCACAACCTGCCGCAGATTGACGTGATGGACGAGCACGCGCACATGAATGCGAACGCCGGCGCGTACGCGGGGCTCGACCGGTTCGAAGCTCGCAAGCGCATCCTCGCTGACTTGCAGGAGCAGGGATTTCTGGTTGGCGAAAAGGACCACGCGCTCTCGATCGGCAAGTGCGACCGCTGCGGGACTATCGTCGAGCCACGGTTGTCGGAGCAGTGGTTCATCAAGATCAAGCCGCTGGCCGATCGCGCCAAACAGGCTGTGGAGAGCGGCGAGATCACGATTGTCCCTGACAACTACCGCCAGATTTATCTGAACTGGATGAACAACATCTATGACTGGTGCATTTCGCGCCAGTTGTGGTGGGGACATCGCATTCCGGCGTGGACGTGTAGTAACGGCGCCTGCAAGGAAATCATTGTGGCGCGCGAGGCTCCGACCACGTGTACAAAATGTAATGGCAAGAAACTGGAGCAGGTTTCCGACGTGCTCGACACCTGGTTTTCTTCGGGATTGTTGCCCTTCACCACGCTGGGTTGGCCGGAGAAGACGCGCGATCTCGATGTGTTCTATCCCAACACGCTGCTGATTACCGGCTTCGACATTTTGTTTTTCTGGCTGGCGCGCATGATCATGTTTGGTTGCCACTTCATGCAGGGGCACGAGCAGGATGCGGCGATTAAGAAAGCCAGCGGCGAGGCGGCCAAGAAAGATGACAGCGTGCCGTTTCGCCATGTCTACATCCACGCGCTGGTGCGCGACGCCGACCGGCAGAAAATGTCGAAGACCAAGGGCAACGTGATTGATCCGCTGGAGATCATTGAGCGCTTCGGCACGGATGCCACGCGCTTCACGCTCGCGGCCATGGCAGCGCCTGGCACCGACATTGCCTTCAGCGAGAGCCGCACCGATGGCTACCGTGCTTTTGCCAACAAGATCTGGAACGCGGCGCGGTTCATGTTCATGAATGTGGACAGAATCGAGCCGGGCCTGCGGCCCGGAGGCGGGCAAGAGTGCCCGCCCCACCCGGGTGGCGTTGCGGGTTTTCGGACGGACACTCTCGAAGATCGGTGGATTCTTTCGCGGTTCAACCGCGCCGTGGCGGATGTCAACGAAGCGCTCACGGCCTATCGCTTCCACGAAGCTGCGAATCGCATCTATGATTTTTTCTGGGGAGAGTTCTGTGATTGGTATCTGGAGTTGGTCAAACCGCGCCTGATGTTCGCAGAGGGCGCCGATACCAGCGCAGCGCGGAGGGCGTGCGCGAATCTGGTCAATTTATTCGATGCTGCCTTGCGCCTCCTGCACCCCGTGATGCCGTTTATTACGGAGGAAATCTGGCAGGCGATTTACGAGGGCAAGGCCCCGTTCAAGTCGATCGCGCTGGCAGGGTATCCGCAGGCCGATGAGCAACAGTTTGATCTCGCTGCCGAGACCGAGATGGCGATCCTGCAGGACTTAATTGTCAGCGTGCGCAACCTGCGGGCGGAATTGAAAGTTGAACCCAAGGTGAAGGTGCCGGTCGAGATCTTCGCGCCGGAGCCGGCGATCCGCAAAATGATCGAGCAAAATCGTGGCGCGATCGAAAGACTGGGAAACGTGGAGAAGATTTCGTTCGTGGAAAATTCTTTGGCTGCGAAACCAGGGGCGCGGGGCACAGCACGCTTCGACGTGCACGTGCTCTACGAGCGAAAGATTGACGTCGCCGCTGAAGGCGACCGGTTGAGGAAAGAGTTGGAGAAGATCGAAAAAGAGTTGGGCAACAATCAGAAGCAACTGGGCAATGAACAGTTTCTGGCCAAGGCTCCGGAGAAAGTCGTGGAAGGGCTGCGCCGGCGAGGGCAGGAACTGCTGGTCTTACAGGACAAGACGAAGAGTCAGCTGAAAGAATTGAACGGTTGAGCGTAGGAAGCAGAAGCAAATCCCTTGTCATCCCGAGCCAACGCGAGGGACCTGGGTTCTTGCCCGCACGAGCACGGGTGCCGACCCAGGCAAGCACCCAGGTCCCTCGCGTTGCCCAGGATGACAGAGCTTCCCGGGATGACCAGACTTCCGCGGATGACAAAACTTTTTGGGGATGACAACGTTGCTGAATGCTGCTTTCCCCGCATGGTTGGCAACTGACAACTGAGCACTTTTTTTATGGATTGGAATTCACGACGCATTACCGCGATATTGGAGAACGCGCTGCTCGAGGACCGGGCGACGCGCGACGCCACCAGCTACGCCTGCATCGATGCTAACCAGCAGGCCTCGGCGACGATCGTTTCCAAGCAGGACTGCATTCTCGCCGGAATCGGTTGCGTGGCGAGGATTTTCGACGTTTTCGCGGCGCTCGATGGAGCCGTCACGGCGCACTACGAAGTCACCACGCATCCGGAGATTTTTGACGGCGTGCGCTTGCGGGCAGGGCAGTCCGTGGCAGTGATTCGCCACAATGCGCGGGTGATTCTTTCCTGCGAACGCGTGATTCTCAATTTTTTGCAGCGCATGAGCGGCATCGCGACCCTCACGCGCAAGTTCGTCGAGGCCGTGTCGGGCACCAAGGCGCGCATTCTCGATACGCGCAAGACCGCGCCCGGCTTGCGGGTGATTGATAAGAACGCCGTGCGCTGCGGCGGCGGGCAAAATCACCGCCTCGATCTTTCCGACGGCGTGCTCATCAAGGGTAACCACATCGCGCTGGCCGGCGGAGTCGTTCCCGCACTGGAGCGCGCGGTGCGCAACCGCCGCGGTTCGCAGATCATCGAGGTGGAAGTGCGTACACTCGAGGAACTCGAACTGGCGCTGGCGCACGGCGGGGAAGCGATCCTGTTGGACAACATGTCCGTCGAAGATGTGCGCCGCGCCGTCGAGCGCTGCGCGCAGGCCGGCCGCAATATTCCCGTGGAGTGCTCCGGCGGAATTCGCCTCGACAATGTCCGCGCCTATGCTGAGACCGGAGTCGACTTCATCTCCGTGGGAATTATCACGCACTCGCCGCAGGCCATGGATATGAGCATGCGCGTTGTCCCCGCCTGATTGGACTTCCAGCAGAGAAGATTGTTGTTTGGCCGCGATTCGCGCATAATCTCCGCATCAGCAAGACTGGCTCAATTCGTGAGCATCCTCGGCGGACCAAAACGCCTGCGGCGCACCAGCTCCAGCCCACCGACGTGCGGCTGGGCCGCATCGTGCGCCTGCTCATGGAAAACGCCACGGTCGTGGTCAGCGGAACCAAAATTGCCCAGGAAATTTCTTCCAACCGATCCGAAGTGTGGCGGCTGATCCAACAACTGCGGGGCTTGGGTGTGGACGTCGCAGGCCACCCCGCAACTGGATATCAACTACGCTCGGTTCCTGATTTGCTCTTGCCGGAATTTCTTCGCCCGCTGGTGCGCGGCACTATCTTTGCCGAGCATCTTCACCACTTCTACAAAATCGGCTCGACCAACACGACAGCCATGGCCGCTGCCGCAGAGGGCGCGCCCGAGGGCAGCGTCTTTCTGGCTGAAGAGCAAACCGCGGGCCGTGGCCGCGGCGCACACTCGTGGCAGTCTCCGCGATCGACGGGAATTTATTGTTCGGTGATCGTGCGGCCCGCGCTGCCGCCCTCGGAAGTGCTGGTGCTTTCGCTTGCCGCGGGGCTGGCGGTGCAGTCGGCCATTCAGGAAGTGGACTCGCGCGTTGTTGCCGACCTGAAGTGGCCCAACGACGTCTTGATCGGTACTCCGGACGGCGGCAAGAAGGTTTGCGGCATTCTTACCGAGATGAACGCCGAGGCCACTCGTGTCCGCTACATCGTGATCGGCGTCGGGATCAACGTGAATCAGGCCAGCTTTCCCAAAGATTTGCCCGCGACTTCGCTGCGGCTGGTGACGGGAAGCGAGTGGTCGCGCGTCGACCTGACCGCAGCTTTGCTAAAATCACTCGACCGCGAGTATCGCCAGGTACTGGAATCTGGCGATGCGCGAGAATCGATTCTGCGGCGCTTTGCCGGGAATTCTTCGTGGGTGCAAGGCAAGGCGGTGCGCATCGAGGAGAATGGCTCAAGCTTTGAGGGAACGACTGAAGGCCTTGATCCGCGCGGGTTCTTGCAGTTGCGAACCGCGAAGGGAATGCAGATCGTGCTGAGCGGAACGGTAAGGGAGAGGTAGCGCCGGCATCCTGCCGGCTGTCGTGAGGGCGTCCCCGCCCTCGCTGCGGCGGGCGAGGACGCTGGCCGGACAGCCGCCGAGACGGCGGCGCTACTAAGCCAATCATGCTTCTCGTCATCGACGTCGGCAATACCAACACCGTGCTGGGCGTCTTCGCGCGGGTCGCCAAGGTGCACCCCACCGGCGATAAGGATGGAACTGCGCACGAAGCTACGCACGACGCTCATAACGAAGCGCAGCACTATGAGCGGCTGGTCGCGAACTGGCGCGTCGCCACTTCCCGCACCAGCACCGTCGACGAATACGGAGTGCTGTTCCGCAATTTGTTTTCCATGGCGAGTCTCGAGGCGAAAGGCATTCACGGCATCGTGATCTCGTCGGTCGTGCCGCCGCTTGATCCAGTGCTGCGCCAGGTCTGCGAACGTTATTTTAATTTGCGGCCGCTCTACATTGAACCCGGCGTGAAGACCGGGATGCCGGTGCACTATGACAATCCCGCAGAGGTCGGCGCCGACCGCATCGTCAACGCGGTCGCGGCTTTCGACAAGTACGGCGGCCCGTGTGTGATCGTCGATTTCGGCACGGCCACGACGTTCGACTGCGTGTCGCCGAAGGGAGAATATCTTGGCGGCGTGATTTGCCCCGGCATCGGCATTTCCGCGGACGCGCTGTTTGAACGCACCGCCCGGCTGCCTCGCGTAGAGATCCGCAAGCCCGCGCGCGTGATCGGCTCAAACACTGTCGGCAGCCTGCAATCGGGGCTTTACTACGGATATCTCGGGCTGGTGGACGGCATTCTCGAACTGCTGCTCGCGGAGTTGGGCCCAGAGACGCGCGTGATCGCGACCGGTGGCCTCGGGCCGATGATCGGCACCGGTTCGAAATACATCAAGCACGTGGACGACTTTCTGACTCTTGAAGGCCTGCGCATCATCTGGGAGCGGAATGGATTGGGGCGCAAGGATTCAGCTCCGGCGAAGCCTGCGCTCAAGGCAGAACCGGAGGCGTCTTCCAAAGCAAACCGGCCGAAGTCTAAGAACGGCGGCGGCGCTGCCACGCCCTCGCCCACGCGTTCTGTCCGCTGACCAGCCGTGGAAAACTACTTCAACTACTTCACTGAAATTGAAGATCGCTTCCTGCGCCGACGCGGCGGGGGCCTGCTGCTCTCCACGCTCGACTGGGCGCTGATTGAAACCTGGAAAGATGCGGGCATTCCACTGCAGGCCGTGCTGCGCGGCATTGATGATGCCTTCGATCGCTACGATCAGCGGCCTTCGAAGACGAAGAAAGTGAACAGCCTGGCCTACTGCTCGCAGTTAGTGCTGGCCGCGGCGGAAGACATGAAGGAAGCTGCGGTGGGGGCGGCCGGTTCAGAGCCGCCGCCGAAAACCGCTGCCACGCAAGGGTTCGAGCCGGAATTGGTCGCACCTTTTCTGCGTCGCAATGGTGATTTGCTGGAGGCCGCGAAATTGCCGGAGCGGGCCGGAGTCAACGATCATGTTCGGGAGACTGCCAGCACGCTGCGCCAGCTCGCCGAAGAAATCGAAAAGAAGTCTGCGGCGCGTCTGGAAGATCTGGAACGCCGCCTGACTGTGCTCGAAGAAAAGCTCTTCGCCGTGTTGCTGGCGTCCACTCCGGACGAAGACATTGTCAGCGTGCGCGCTGAAGCGGACCGCGATCTCGCTCCTTACCGCCGTAAAATGTCCGGAACGCAGATCGAGCAACTGCAGCGACAGTACGTGCACAAGCGCCTGCTGGAAAAATATCATCTGCCGCGGCTGAGTTTGTTTTACATGTAGGCTAAAGCAAACGACCTTAAGTTTTACTTTGAGAGGGCGCGGCTTCAGCCGCGCCGTAAGGGCCGTGATTATTGGGAAGGGCACGACTTCAGTCGTGCAGAGTGACACAACGTCAACCGGCTTTAGCCGCTGAGGTACGCCGTTCACGCCAACGCTAACCATCGTTTCGACGCTCTGATTCTCGGGGGCGGTGCCGCCGGCCTGATGTGTGCCATCGAAGCCGGCAAGCGCGGACGCCGCGTCGCCGTCCTCGAACATGCCGACCGACTCGGCAAAAAAATTCTTATCTCTGGCGGTGGCCGCTGCAATTTCACCAACCTGCACTGCCAGCCCGAAAATTTCCTGTCAGCCAATCCACATTTCGCCAAGTCGGCTCTGGCCCGGTACACGCCCGCGGATTTCATTGCGCTGGTCGAAAAGCATCGCATTCCGTATCACGAGAAAACTCTCGGACAACTGTTCTGCGACCGTTCTGCGAGCGACATCCTGGCAATGCTGGAAGAAGAATGCCGGACCGCCGGGGTGAGTATTTTTCTGAACACACAGATTCGCGAAGTAAACCGTGCCTCTCCAGGTGAAAGTCCAGACGAATTCATTATTCACGCCGCGAATGCGGAATTCCGCACACCTACGCTGGTCGTTGCGACGGGAGGACTTTCGATTCCAAAAATCGGGGCGACCTCGTTCGGCTACGAGTTGGCGCGGCAATTCGGGCTTGATGTTCGCGAGCCGCGGCCAGCTCTCGTCCCGCTGCTGTTCGATGCGAACGATCGTTCCCGCTACTGCGATCTCGCGGGGGTTTCCGCTGACGTGATTGCTTCCTGCGATGGCCATCATTTCCGCGAAAAAATGTTGATCACTCATCGCGGCCTGAGCGGCCCCGCGATCCTGCAGATTTCCTCCTACTGGAAGAAGCCGGATGAGATCCGCGTAGACCTCGCACCGGGCAGCGAGCTCACTACGATCTTCCGCGATTCCAAAACGCCGCGGACTCTCGCCGCGCTAAAAGCAGAACTCCGTAAGACTCTGGCTTACCGCTTCGCCGACCGTTGGCTCCAACATCACGCGCCAGCCTCGTGGACGAATGCCGCGCTCGCCGATTTCGAGCGACAAGCACATGCCTGGGCGATTATCCCGGCGGGCACTGAAGGCTTCGATAAAGCAGAGGTCACCGCCGGCGGAGTTGACACCGAC
>Ga0181537_10000543_pt1 | contig 35398 bp, 37 predicted proteins | sample PEATcosm2014_Bin_39_FD_119765 | JGI IMG/M metagenome (GOLD analysis project Ga0181537, IMG submission 119765) | Peatland microbial communities from MTU Mesocosm Facility, Houghton, MI, USA - PEATcosm2014_Bin23_10_metaG | ecosystem: Environmental > Terrestrial > Soil > Wetlands > Peat | place... | reverse complement strand
CTGGCCCAGCTGCGCGAGCTTGCCGCCGATCTGAGCCTCGACGGCGTAGTCGAGCAGTGTGCCGCCATCCTTGGGCGTGAGCTTGACCGTGGCGCCGCCCTTGGCGAAACCGGCGACGCCGCCATCGCCCTGGCCGGAAATTTTATAGCCGTGCGGCGGATCGAGATCCGACAGTGTCACCTTGCCTTTGAACGTGGCTTTGACCGGACCGATTTTCACGACGGCGACCGCCTGCATTTCATTGTCGGATGTCTTCTCAAGCGACTGGCAGCCGGGAATACAGGCTTTCAGCGTCTCCGGATCGTTGAGTTTTTCCCAAACCGTCTGCGGCGAGGCCGCGAGCTGAACCTCGCCGTTCATTGTCATCGCCATTGGCGTTACTCCCTTGCTGCACTCGCACCATCGCTTACCGCCTCGCGCGGCCGCTGAAAAGGATGCTACACCAGCCGCGGCACGCTAGGGAGGAGAGAAAGGAATGCCCGATATCAAGACCGACGACGGTTGCATCATCCATGTGGAAATCGAAGGGCCGGAAAGCGCTCCGGTTTTGATGCTGTCGAACTCGCTCGGCACCAACCTGCATATGTGGGACGAGCAGGTGGCGCCGTTCACACGCGACTTCCGGCTACTGCGCTACGATCGTCGCGGCCACGGCAAATCTGGCGTGCCCAAAGGCGCCTATACGATGGAGCGGCTCGGCCGCGACGTGCTCGCGGTCATCGACGCGCTGAAGATTTCGAAGATTAATTGGTGCGGCCTGTCGATGGGCGGTATGGTCGGGCAATGGCTCGGCGCCAATGCGCCGAACCGCATCAATAAACTCATCCTCTCAAACACGTCCTGTTACTTCCCCGACAAGTCGGTCTGGGAAGGCCGGCTCAAGCTCGTGCGCGACAAGGGGCTTGAGGGCATCGTCGATGCCAACATGGAGCGCTGGTTCACCAAAGATTTCCGCGATCGCTCACCGCAAGCGATGAAGCGCATGCACGACATGTTCGTGGCGACCAAAGTCGACGGCTATTGCGGTTGCGGTGAAGCGATCCGCGACATGGATCATCGTCCGCTGCTGCCGAATATCACCGCGCCGACACTGGTGATCGCCGGCAAGCACGATCCGGCGACGACGCTCGAGGCGAACGAATTCATCAAGGTACACATTCCCGGCGCCAAGATCGCGGTTCTCGACGCCGCGCATATCGCCAATATCGAGCAGCCGAAAGTTTATTCCGATACGGTGCTCGGGTTTCTGCTGAACTAGCCGCCGCGCACCCAAGCGCGGCAGTAATGGCGTTACCACGCGCGGGCAATGCGCGCTTTACACAAAAAAGACGGCAGCCCGCCGGGTGGCGGGGCCGCCGTCTTTCCGAATTCAGAATTTAGCGGTTGAACCCGCTCTGGCCGCCGTGCTGGCCGCTCTGACCGGGCTTTTGGCCGCCTTGCTGCTGCTGACCGGGCTTGTTCTGCCCGCCCTGCTGTTGCTGACCCGGCTTGTTCTGGCCGCCCTGTTGCGGGTTTTGCGGGTTGGTCTGATCGTTCGGCATCGGGACGTTCTCCGTTGTGAGGGATCAAGTGACGAACCCCTGCCCAATGGCGAAAACGCCGGATGGCGGCGGAGGTTCCTCTCGCCGGCCGCTAAAGTACCTACAACATGTTGAAATAAAACGAGAACTGCCGCAATTCCGGCGCAAAGCGGTTTCGCGGAATTAGACCGGCTTGTAGGCGCGGTCGTGATAGACGAGCGCCGGTCCGGGCGGACCGAGCCGAACCGCTTCGACGGCGCCGAACACGACGTTGTGTGAGGCCATCACCTTGGTTTCGATGGTGCGGCAATCGAACGCGACCACGGCGGTTGCGAGCACCGGCGCGCCGGTCTTGAGCGTGATCCATTCGCCCATCGAAAACCGCTCGTGCAGATGCACACCGCTGCGCCCGGCGAACAAATCGGCGAGCTTTTCTTCGCTGGCGCCGAGCGTGTTGACGCAGAACACGCCATTCTGCGTCAGCACCGGCGCCGAATTGCTGCGGCGGTTGAGACAAACCAGAAGCGTTGCCGGCGTATCCGACACCGAGCACACTGCGGTCGCGGTGAAGCCCGATTTGCCGCCGGCGCCGGCAGTCGTCACAACGTGCACCGCCGCGCCAAGCCGGCTCATCGCGTCGCGGAAGATGAGCGGCTCGACGCTTGCGACCGGATCCGGTGCCACCGCGGTGAAAGCGCCGTCCATCGCATCGTCGGGTCGCTGATCGATCCAGCTCATTTTCGCTTCGCCTCTACTCCGCCACGCGCCGCTCGCCCGGCAGACCGGGGTAGGCGACGTCGTCCGGATCGAGCCAGGTCGAACCGGTCCAGCCGTTCTCGTCATATTCGGACATGCATTGCTCGGCGAGTGCCGTCATTTGTTCGAACGTACCCGACGAGCGCGCGTTCCACAGCGCCTGGATGCGGATGTCTTCGTGATTGCCGGCGTAATTGCGCTCGTAAAGTTCGTGACGGCCGCCGAATTCGGTACCGATCGCATCCCAGAGGAGCTTCATTACCTTGATGCGCTCCTTGTAACCGATGCCGTAGGAGCCGCGCACATAGCGCGCGAGATACTTGTCGATCGCCGGATTTTTGAAATCCTTGGTCGAGGACGGCAAATAGATGAGTGACGAAGCGACGATCTTGTCGACGATCTCTTTAACCCGGCCATAAGCGTCGCCGGCAAAGACCCGGTAGCTTGATCCCGACTGCAAGTTCGGCAACACCGCGCCGTTAACCCACGGCGTCGGATTCATCGCCATCGCATCGGTGAGCGCCCAGAACAGGTGCCGCCAGGCGATGATCTCTCCGAGCATCGCCTGATTGCCGCGGAATTCATCGGAGCCGGCAACCCGGAGGGCCTTGGCGATGATGCCGGCGAGAAAATCGAGCTTCACCGCAAGCCGCGTGCAGCCCTGGAATTGATAACCGGCCAAAAACCCGGATTGCGGGAAAAAGATCTTCAGCTTTTCAAGATCGCGGTAGAGCAGCACGTCTTCCCAGGGAATGAATACATTGTCGAAGACGAAGATCGCGTCGTTCTCGTCGAAACGCGACGACAAGGGATAATCGAACGGCGTACCCATCACGCTCGCGGTCATCTCGTAGGACGTGCGGCAGATCAATTTCACGCCTGGCGCGTTCATCGGTGCAATGAACATCACCGCGAGGTCGGTGTCGTGCAGCGGCACCGCGGCGTTTTGGCCGAGGAAATTGTAATGCGTGAGCGCCGACGCCGTCGCCACAACCTTGGCGCCCGACACGTAAATTCCGGCATCGGTTTCCTTCTGGATGGTGATGAAGACGTCTTTGACCTCGTCGATCGGCTTGGCGCGGTCGACCGGCGGATTGACGATGGCGTGATTCATGAACAGGACGTTTTCCTGCGCGCGCCGGTACCACGCTTTCGCGTTGCCGGCGAACTTGCCGTAGAACTCGGAATTGGCGCCGAGCGTATTCATCAGCGACGCCTTGTAGTCCGGCGAGCGGCCCATCCAACCATAAGACATTCGCGCCCAGAGCGCGATGGCGTCGCGTTGCGCGATCAGATCTTCACGCGAGTGCGCGACGCGGAAGAATTTGTGGGTGAAGCCGCCTGAGCCGGTGTCGGTGACGGCCGTCAGAATCTCTTTGGTCTTCTGGTCATGTAGCGCATCGTAGATCCGTGCGATTGAGCGCGCGGCATTGCGAAAGGCGGGATGCGTTGTGACGTCCTTGACGCGCTCGCCGTAAACGTAGACTTCGCGGCCGTCGCGTAGGCTCTCCAGATATTCGGTGCCGGTGAATGGCCGCCCCTTGGTCCTGATTGCGTCTTCGGATTTCATGCGGGTCCCGATAGCCTGCGCGCGTGGCGCGCCGCTTTGGCCGGTGGGCAGGAAAGCACGTGGGCGCGGCCTGTCAACTTGGACCCTGACATTGGCGCGGACGGCATAGCCGCCTGTCCCGGATCGGCGACTTCATTTCTTGACTCCCCGATAAACGCTCCTATGTCTTTATCAACGAAATCAATGTTCTTAGAAGAAATTCCTCCCCGCAATCCATAATGTCGCAGATTTTTGTCGATTCAAACCCTTCGCGGAGAACATCTGTCGAAGCTGCACCGGCCGCGCCATACGACGTGTCGGCTTTCGCGGCACGGCTTGCGCAAGCGAGCCCACGCGAGATCATCGAGGCTGCGGTCGAGGCCCTCCCGGATCGTCTGGCGGTCGTGTCGTCGTTCGGCACTGAATCCGCAGTGCTGTTGAAATTCGTCGCCGACGTCGATCCGACGCTGCCGGTCCTGTTTCTCGACACGCAGTGGCTGTTCAAGGAGACGCTGGCCTATCGCGACGCGCTGGTCGAGCGGCTCAAGCTAACCGACGTGCGCACCGTTATGCCGTCGCCGAGCGCGCTGGCATTGCGCGACCCCAAACGCGAACTGTGCTTCCGTGACCGCGACGCCTGCTGCGGTATCCGCAAAGTGGAGCCGCTTGCGCGTGAACTCGCCGCCTTCGGCGGTTGGATGACCGGCCGCAAGCGCTACCACGGAGGCGAGCGCGCAAGCCTGCCTGCCGTCGAGGCGGACGGGCCGCGGCTCAAGTTCAATCCGCTCGCGAGCCTCACCCGGGCCGAGCTCAATCTTGCCTTCACCTCGGCGCGGCTGCCGCGCCACCCGTTGCAGGCCTTGGGCTTTACTTCGGTCGGCTGCGTGCCCTGCACGCACCGGCCGGCCGCCGGCGCCGCTGTGCGCGATGGCCGCTGGGGCGGTCTCGCCAAGACCGAATGCGGCATCCATACCGGACCGCTGCCGCGCCTTGTCCCCTGATTTGTAGGATCTGCTACAAGACTTGCCGCGTCGCGGCGTTGCCGCTCGTTTTGCCCCCTGTTAAGACTTTCAGTGGCAGCGGGGACAGCGCGGCGGACGCATGGAATACTTCGTCCAGCAGCTCATAAACGGCATCACGCTCGGTTCGATCTACGGCCTGATCGCCATCGGCTATACGATGGTATTCGGCATCATCGGCATGGTGAACTTCGCCCATGGCGACGTGTTCATGGTGTCGGCCTTCGTTGCGCTGATCGCCTTCCTTATACTTACCGCCTGGCTCGGCATTTCCTCGATCGCGCTCACTTTGTTCATCGTGCTGATCGCGGCGATGGCGTTTACCTCGCTGATCAACTGGGCGATCGAGCGCGTCGCCTACCGGCCGCTGCGTGGCTCGTTCCGGCTTGCGCCGCTGATCTCGGCGATCGGCATGTCGATCTTTCTGTCGAACTTCGTGCAGGTGACGCAGGGACCGCGCAACAAATCGATCCCGCCGATGGTTCAGGGTCAATTCACTCTGTTTAGTCAGAATAATTTCCCGGTCACGCTGGCGTATAAGCAACTCATCATCTGGGGCGTCACCGCGGTCCTGCTCGCGGCGTTCTGGTATCTAGTGACCAAGACCTCGCTCGGCCGCGCGCAGCGCGCCTGCGAACAGGATCAGAAAATGGCCGCGCTGCTCGGCGTCGATGTCGACCGCACCATTTCCATGACCTTTGTGATCGCCGCAGCGCTCGCCGCCGTGGCCGGCACCATGTACCTGATGTATTACGGTGTGGTGAGCTTCGCCGACGGTTTCGTGCCGGGCGTGAAAGCTTTCACCGCCGCGGTACTCGGCGGCATCGGCTCGCTGCCGGGCGCCGTCGTCGGCGGGCTGTTGATCGGCCTCATCGAGACATTCTGGTCGGCTTATTTTTCCATCGACTATAAAGACGTCGCCGCTTTTTCCGTTCTGGCAATTACGTTGATTTTCCTGCCGCAGGGCCTGTTCGGCCGGCCGGATGTCGAGAAGGTCTGAGATGCCATCCGGCGCGCAGAGCGAGCGCGTCACAGCTGGGCAGGGCTTGGCTGAACACGGCAGCGCGGCATCCGCATTGCGTGACGCCGCCATTACGGGCGCAGTCGCGTTCGGCCTGTTCGTGCCGCTGATCGGCTTTAAGACCGACGTGAACGGCAGCGATCAATTGGTCCTGACCACGCGCTGGCCGCTTCTGTTCATATTCGCCGCCATCGCCGCGGCCGGCCGCTTCACCTATGCGTTCGCGATTGTGCCGTGGCTTTTGCGCCGTGCACAGCAGCCGGCAACCGCCGCGGCGCCGGCCTGGCGCGAATTGCTCCGCCAATGGTTCATCCCTTTCGCCATCGCTTTCGTCATCGTCTATCCGGCCATCATTCTCATCACCGTCGGATTCGGCGGCGCGCTCAAATGGGTCGACAATTTCGGCATCCAGATTCTGATCTATGTGATGCTCGGCTGGGGGCTGAACATCGTGGTCGGGCTCGCCGGTCTGCTCGACCTCGGTTATGTCGCCTTCTATGCGGTCGGCGCCTATTCCTACGCACTGCTGGCCAAGACCTTCGGCCTCACATTCTGGATCCTGCTGCCGCTCGCCGGAATCCTCTCCTCGTTCTGGGGCATCCTGCTCGGCTTTCCGGTGCTGCGGCTGCGCGGCGACTATCTCGCCATCGTCACGCTCGCCTTCGGCGAGATCATCCGCCTCATCCTGATCAACTGGGTCGATCTGACGAACGGCTATGCCGGCATCACGGGCATTCCGCGGCCGAGTTTCTTCGGCATTCCCTTCAATGCCGACGACAATGGCTTTGCCGCCGTGTTCGGACTGGAATTCTCGCCGATCTATCGCGTCATCTTTCTCTATTATGTCATCCTGGCGCTGGCGCTACTCACCTGCTTCGTCACAGTGCGGCTGCGACGGCTGCCGATCGGCCGCGCCTGGGAGGCGCTGCGCGAGGACGAAATCGCCTGCCGCTCGCTCGGCATCAACACCACCAATACCAAGCTCACCGCTTTCGCCATGGGCGCCATGTTCGCGGGCTTCGCCGGCTCATTCTTCGCCGCGCGGCAGGGATTCATTTCGCCGGAATCTTTCACCTTCCTCGAATCCGCGACCATTCTCGGCATCGTGGTGCTCGGCGGCATGGGCAGCCAGATCGGCGTCGCGGTCGCGGCGGTTCTGGTGATCGGCGGCACCGAAATCCTGCGCCAGCTCGGTTTTCTGAAGGACATTTTCGGTCCGACCTTCGATCCGACGCAGTACCGTATGCTGCTCTTCGGGCTCGGCATGGTGCTGATCATGGTCTGGCGGCCGCGCGGGCTGGTCTCGACGCGCACGCCTTCCGTCTTTCTCAAAGAGCGAAAAATCATCGCAGCCGATCTCGTGAAAGAAGGGCATGGTTAGGAAAGGATCCGACTGATGACGGACGGCGGCGGCACGGTGCTCCGCGTCGAGCGCCTGACCATGCGCTTCGGCGGATTGCTCGCCATCGACAATCTGTCCTTCGACGTCAAGCGCGGTGCCATCACCGCGCTGATCGGCCCGAACGGCGCCGGCAAGACTACCGTGTTCAATTGCATCACCGGTTTCTACAAGCCGACCGAGGGCAGGCTTGTGCTCCAGCACGGCGAGCCAGCGCTTTGGGATGCGCTGGAAAGCCTGACCGACAGCAGTGAGCGCGGCGTGCTGCGGCCCGATGGCGCGCTCTATCTGCTCGAGCGCATGCCGGATTTTCTCGTCGCGCAACAGGCGCGCGTCGCACGCACGTTCCAGAATATCCGGCTGTTTCCGGGCATGACTGTGCTGGAGAATTTGCTGGTCGCCCAGCACAACACACTGATGGTGGCGTCCGGCTACACCTTACTCGGCGTCCTCGGCTTTCCATCCTATCACGCGGCCGAACGCGCCGCGCTCGACAAGGCGCGCGCCTGGCTCGACCGTTTCGGCCTGATCGATCGCGCCGACGATCCGGCCGGCGCGCTGCCCTACGGCGCACAGCGGCGGCTCGAAATCGCCCGCGCCATGTGCACCGATCCGGTGCTGCTTTGCCTTGATGAACCGGCGGCCGGACTTAATCCGCATGAAAGCGCCGAGCTCAACGATCTACTGCTGGTGATCCGCAACGAATTTGCCATTTCGATCCTGCTCATCGAACACGACATGTCGGTGGTGATGAACATTTCCGACCACATCGTCGTGCTCGACTATGGCGTCAAGATCGCCGACGGCGCGCCGGACGCCGTGCGCAACGATCCGAAAGTCATCGCCGCCTATCTCGGCGTTGCCGACGAAGACGTGGCGCAAGCCGAAGCGGTGGTCGGCAGATGACGGCGCCGTTCCTTTCCATCCGCGGCGTCACGGCTTATTACGGCCGCGTACGCGCGCTCAAGGGCGTCGATCTCGACGTCAACGCCGGCGAGATCGTGGCGCTCATCGGCGCCAACGGCGCCGGCAAATCCACTTTGATGATGACGGTGTGCGGCAATCCGCGCGCACGCGACGGCCAGATCACTTTCGCCGGCCAGGATATTACCCACCTTTCGACGCACGAGATCGCGCGATTGAAACTTGCGCAGTCGCCGGAGGGCCGCCGCATCTTTCCGCGCATGACCGTCCTGGAAAATCTGCAAATGGGCGCGACCGTCGCCGCAGCGAGCGAGTTTCAGCAGAATCTCGATCGCGTGATGGCGCTATTTCCACGGCTTCAGCAGCGCCTGCCGCAACGCGGCGGCACGCTGTCGGGTGGCGAGCAACAGATGCTGGCCATCGCGCGCGCGCTGATGAGCCGGCCGAGGCTGTTGTTGCTCGACGAGCCATCGCTGGGCTTAGCCCCGCTGATCGTCCGGCAGATTTTCGACGCCATCCGCAAGCTCAATGTCGAGGACGGTCTCACGGTATTTCTGGTCGAGCAGAACGCCTATCACGCGCTGCGTCTCGCCCATCGCGGTTATGTCATGGTCAACGGGCTGATCACGCTCACAGGCAGCGGCCGCGAATTGCTGGACCGGCCGGAAGTGAAATCCGCCTACCTCGAAGGTGGCCGGCAGCAGGCCGCGCCATGATGCAGGGCTTTCTCCACGAAGAAGACTCGTTCGGCGTCTTCGTCCTCGTCACCGTCATTCTCGGCGGCGGGGCGGCGGCGCTCTCCGGCCGCGCCATCGCGCAGACCTGGCGGCCGTGGTGGCAAATCGTCGCCTATATGCTGATCCTCGGCGCCGCGACGCGCTTCATCCACTTCGCGCTGTTTGGCGCCACCCTGTTGTCGTTCCACTATTATATCGTCGACACCGCCGTCTGCATGGCGTTCGGCTTTCTCGGCTTCCGTGCCGCGCGGGCTAAGCAAATGACCAGCCAATATCGCTGGATCAACGAACCGAACGGCTGGCTGCGCTGGCGCCGTAAAGCGCCGTGACGTAACATCGCGGCGAAAATCGACCTTGCCGGCTTCCAATCGAAAAGGATTTTGCGATGAAACGGATCGTCACACTCAGTCTCGCTCTTGGCCTTGCGGTTGGATTGGCGGGAACCGCGTCGGCACAGGTGAAGTTCGGCGTTGCCGGCCCAATCACCGGTCCGAATGCCGCGACCGGCGCACAGATGAAGAATGGCGTCGATCAGGCGGCAACCGACATCAATGCCTCTGGCGGCATGCTCGGCCAAAAGATCGCGGTCGAATACGGCGACGACGTTTCCGATCCGAAGCAGGGCGTATCGGTCGCCAACAGTTTCGCCGGCGATGGCGTGAAGTTCGTCATCGGCCACTACAATTCCGGCGTCACCATTCCCGCATCCGAGGTTTATCAGGAAAACGGCATCCTTGAGATTACGCCGGCTTCGACCAATCCGACCGTCACCGAGCGCGGCATGTGGAACATTTTCCGCACCTGCGGCCGTGACGACCAGCAGGGCAAAGTCGCCGGCAATTACATTCTCGCGCATTTCAAGGGCAAGAAGATCGCCTTCGTCAACGACAAGACCACTTACGGCAAGGGACTGGCCGACGAGACATTGAAGACGATCAAAGCCGGCGGCATGCACGAAGTGCTCAACGAAGGCATCAATACCGGCGAGAAGGATTATTCGGCGCTGGTTTCCAAGATCAAGCAGTCGGGCGCCGACCTCGTCTATTTCGGCGGCCTTTACACCGAAGGCGGACTGATTGTGCGGCAGATGCGCGATCAGGGTGTCAAGGCGCCGCTGATGGGCGGCGACGGCATCACCTCGGACGAGTTCGCTTCGGTCGGCGGTCCCGGCGTCGAAGGCACGCTGATGACTTACGGGCCCGATCCGCGCAACAAGCCGGAGGCGCAGGCCGCGGTGGCGGAATTCCGCGCCAAGGGTTTCGAGCCTGAGGCCTATACGCTCTACAGCTATGCGGGCGTGCAGATCATCAAGCAGGCGGCGGAAATCGCGAAGTCGGCCGACCCGAAGAAGGTCGCCGCGGTGATGCATTCGGGCACGCCGTTCAAAACCGTGCTCGGCCCGCTCGCCTATGACAAGAAGGGCGACATCACCAAGCTCGATTACGTGATGTACGTCTGGAAGAAGGACGCGAGCGGCAAGATCACTTACGCCGAATGCCCGGCCTCGGGCTGCGGGATGTAAGTTTCAGCCGATCTTGCCGAGCATCGGAAACGTATCGAGCAGCCAAAAGCTCGCCTGACTGACAACGCCAGTCAGGAACGCGATGCCGGTGAGCACCAGCAAGCCGCCCATTGCTTTCTCGACCAGACCGAGATGAGCGCGGAAGCGGGCGAGGAACGCGGCGAATGGTTCCACCGCCAGCGCCGCGATCATGAACGGCACGCCGAGTCCCAGCGAATAGATCGCGAGCATGCCGGCGCCCTTGACGACTGTTTCCTCGGACGCGGCGATGGCGAGGATGGCGGCAAGGATTGGGCCGATGCACGGCGTCCAGCCGAGCGCGAAGGCAAATCCCATCAGATAAGCGCCCCACAGCCCGACAGGTTTCGCCATTTCAAGGCGCTTCTCGCGCATCAGCCAGGCGATCGGGGTCAGACCGAGAAAATGCAGACCCATGACGATGATGGCGATGCCGGCGAGTGTTGCCAGTTCGCCCGAATAGGCCCGCAGCACTTCGCCGATGGCGCTGGCGCTGGCGCCAAGCACGATGAATACGGTGGAGAAGCCGAGGACGAACAGCAATGCCGCGATTAAGGTCTCATGCCGCACCCGCGGCGGGGTTTCAGCGTCGGCCAAGCGCTCAAGCGACGTGCCGGTGAGATAGACCAGATAAGGCGGCACCAGCGGCAGCACGCAGGGCGACAGAAAGCTCAACATCCCGGCGACGAGCGCGGCAGCAATGGTGACGTCTTGCATGGGCATGGAATGCACCCGCAGCGATGGCGATTGCAAGGCGGCAAAGGTTAATATGCCACCATGCGCAACCTGATCACCGACGTTCCCGGACTCAAGGTCGGACACGCCGAAGATCTCCGTCTCGGTTCGGGCACGACCGTCGTCGTTTTCGATGCGCCCGCGCTGGCGTCAATCGACGTTCGTGGCGGCGGGCCGGGGACGCGCGAGTCCGATCTGCTCGAGCCAGGGCAAACGGTCGAAGCCATCGATGCGATCACATTTTCGGGAGGCTCGGCCTTTGGACTCGATGCGGCCTCCGGCGTCCAGGCGTGGTTGCGTGAGCAAGGACGCGGCTTCTCGGTGCGCACGGCGCGGGTGCCGATCGTGCCGGAGGCGGTGTTGTTCGATCTCCTCAATGGCGGCGACAAGAACTGGGGACGGTTTCCGCCCTATCGCGACTTTGGCTATGGGGCGGCCGCGAGTGCCGCCATCGATTTCGCTCTGGGCAGTGTCGGCGCCGGCACTGGCGCGACGACAGTCAATTGCAAGGGCGGCATCGGCTCGGCTTCGGCAATGAGCGTGGATGGCTGCACCGTTGGTGCGATCGCCGCGGTGAACGCGGTCGGCAGCGTCATTGTCGATAACGGACCCTGGTTCTGGGCGGCGCCATTTGAATTGAACAGGGAATTCGGCGCGCGCGGCCTCCCCGATCCGTTTCCGCAAAATATCAAGCCGCGCATCAAAGGCGGCGCTGCGGAGAATACGACGCTTGTCGTCGTCGCAACCGATGCCATTTTGACCAAGGCGCAGGCCAAACGCGTCGCCATCATGGCGCAATCCGGCCTGTCGCGGGCGATCTATCCGGCGCACAGCCCGCTCGATGGCGACGTGGTGTTCGCTGCCTCGACTTGCCGCCGTCCGCTCGCCGATCCGGTCATCGGCCTGACGCTGCTGGGCAACTCCGCCGCCGACGTGGTGGCGCGGGCTATCGCCCGAGGCGTTTTTGCGGCAACGGCGCTGCCCGTGCCCGGCGCCATGCCGAGCTGGAAGGATCAATTCGCCCGTTAAGACAATAACTTCGCGGCACTTCCGATTTATTAAGGCAACGCCCCGCTGCCTGGAAACCACAATCTGCATCTTTGCGTTAGTGCAATGTCGTTTTCGTTGACTCGATCCCCGATTGAGCCTTCACTTCGGCCCAGGTTAGTTCCGGTAGATTTGTTGCGGAGGGTACGATGCGCGTCGTCATCGGTGTTATTGCGGCGTTGCTCACGCTGGGTGTTGCTGCCTTCGGCGTTGTTGGGGCGCAGAAAGGACCGGCTTCGCTCTTCGCTTACGCCGAGCATGTCATTTCGCCGTCGCAAATCGCCGACGCAGCTCCGGCGCCGGCCCCTCCGTACCCGGGCGCCGTTCCGGTCATCCAGGTTTCCGACAAGATCCCGGCCGCAGCGCCTGCCCCGCTCGCTGTTGCGCAAAATACGGTACCCGCGCCGATCCCGACCAGCGCTTCGACGCAGGCGGCGCCGAGCGTCGGCAGTCCGTCGTTCTCGACCGCCATTCCGCCGTGCAGCAATCCGAATGCGCTTGGACTGTCGCGCATCGTGCAAATCGATACGACAGGGGGGCCCGCTTTCGGCACCGAGCACTTCAAGCAATATGACTTCCTGCGCGACAAGGAGATCGTGCTGACCTTCGACGACGGCCCGTGGCCGGGCAATACGCCGGCTGTGCTCAAAGCGCTGCAGGACAACTGCACCAAAGCGACGTTCTTCGAGATCGGCGAGCACGCCACTTGGGCGCCTGAGCTTTCCAAGGCATTGGCCCAAGCCGGCATGACGGTCGGCAGCCACACCTGGTCGCACAAGGATCTGGCGAAAAATCCGTATGCCAAGGACATCGAACAGGCCAAGCAGGAAATCGAAATGGGCGTTAGCGCGGTGCACATGTCGGTCGATGGACCGATCGCGCCGTTTTTCCGCTTCCCCGACCTGCAGATGCCGCCGGATCTGATGACCTATCTCGGCACGCGCAATATCGCGACCTTCTCGACCGACATCGACACCTACGATTTCAAGATTCGCAAGCCCGACGAAGTGATCAAGTCGGTGATGACCAAGCTTGCCAAGAACGGCAAAGGCATCCTCTTGATGCACGATTTCCAGAAGGCAACCGCGGAAGCGATGCCTGAACTGCTGAGTCAGCTTAAGGCGGCGGGCTACAAGGTCGTTCACATGGTGCCGAAACAGCCGGTGACGACGCTGGCGAAATACGACGACATGGTCCGCACGCAGGACAAGTTCTCGAACGCCAACAATACGCGGCCGGAATCGAGCGTCGTTCAGACGATCAGCCAGTAAATCTTTCCGCACCGTAAGGCTTCGGATCGCAGAACGGCGTTGCGCCGGTCAGCATTTCCGCGATGAGCCGTCCGGTCGCAGGACCGAGCGTCAATCCCCAATGGGCGTGACCGCAGGCAAGCCACAGCCCGCCTAGACCCGGCGCACGGCCGAGCACCGGGCGTGAATCGGCAAAGCAGGGCCGCGCTCCGAGCCAAGTCTTCCCTCCAAATTGTTGCGTTTCCACCGGCTCGCCGAGCGGAAACAGTTCGCGCGCTGCCGGCATCAAATTGCCGAACTGCACCGGCGTCGGAGCGACGTCGCGCGCGGCGAATTCGACGCCTGTGGTCAGCCGGACCCCCTGCTCCATCAGCGTGATGCAATAGCCGTTGTCAGCATCGAGCACCGGACGGCTGAGCGAGGCATTGCCCTGCGGACGGAAATGGCGGTGATAGCCGCGCTTGACCGCAAATGGCAGTTTCAGTCCCAGCGGCTCAAGCAGGTCCGGCAGCCAAGGTCCGAGCGCGACCACCACGTCGCCGGCATCGAGCGGCCCCGATGCGGTGTTGACGCGCCAGCGTCCATCCGCGCGATGCAGCGAGCGCGCGTCGCCGGTGAACGACAGCCCGCCGAGCGCGGCAAAGCGCGCGGCATAGGCTTGCGTCACCGCGAGCGGATTGGAGACGCTCACCGCACCGGTCCAGTGCACAGCATGGCGAAATACCGGCTTTAGCGACGGCTCCAGCGCAAGGGCGGCCTCGCGTTCGAGCGGCACATTGGCGATGCCGAGGTTTTTGGCGAGATCAAGCTCGCATTTAAGCCCGGCGAAAGCGCTGTCGCTGCGGTAAAGCTTCAGCCAGCCGGTGCGGCGGAAATACCGTTCGGCGCCCGCTTCCGCCGCCAGCGCTTCGTGTTCGGCCACCGCACGCGCGAACAAAGGCCGCATGATCTGGGAGGTTTCAAGAAGCTTTGCCGGCTGCGAATAGGCGCGGAAACCGGCAAGCCAGGGCGCGATCTTCGGCAAAAACGTCAGGTGATAATTGGCAAGCGGCGAGCGCTTGAGCGCGATGCGCAGCAGCGTGCCCCAGTCCGACGGGAATGCCGCCGGAAAGATGGTATTGCCTTCGATGATGCCGGCATTGCCGTAGGACGTGCCCTCGCCCGTCCCGCCGCGATCGACCAGCGCCACCGCAAGCCCGCGTTTGGCGAGATGGACCGCGGCCGAAGTGCCGACGATCCCGGCTCCGAGCACAATGACATCGGTACGCGCCACGAATCCTCCCAGCGTTTCTTGAACAGCGAATGTGGCGACGCTTCCGGTCACCGGCAAGCGCGATTAAGTAACCTGTTTGCAGCCGGATTCCGCGCGTTGCCGAGCCGTAATCGGCGTGTTAGGCGAACGCTGGAGCCTAGGGCTCCAGCTTTTTGCATGATCCTTTCCGAAAACCGGCGGCCACTTTTCGGAATCATGCTGTAACTCGGAGAAACCGGTGCCACGTCCGCTCATTATCGCTCCGTCGATCCTTGCTTCCGATTTTGCGAAGTTGGGCGAAGAGGTACGCGCGGTCGATGCCGCCGGCGCCGACTGGATCCATGTTGACGTCATGGACGGCCATTTCGTGCCCAATATTTCGATCGGACCCGACGTCGTCAAAGCGATCCGGCCATACACCAAAAAGCCGCTCGATGTGCATCTGATGATCGCGCCCTGCGATCCCTATCTCGAAGCCTTCGCCAAAGCAGGGTCCGATCACATTACCGTACATGTCGAGGCCGGCCCGCATATCCACCGCTCGCTGCAAGCGATCCGCGCGCTCGGCAAAAAAGCCGGCGTGACCATGAATCCCGGCACGCACGAAAGCACAGTCGAGCACGTTATCGATCTGGTCGATCTGATCCTCGTCATGTCGGTTAATCCGGGTTTCGGCGGTCAGAAATTCATTCCCGACGCCATCAACAAGGTGCGCAACCTGCGTGCCATGGCCGGCGCCCGCCTGATCGACATCGAGATCGATGGCGGCATAACGCCTGAGATCGCGCCCGAAGCGGCGCGCGCCGGCGCCAATGCCTTCGTCGCCGGCTCCGCGGTATTCAAGGCCAAGACGCCGGAGAGCTATCGCGCCAACATTTCGGCTATCCGCAACGCGGCGGCGCTGGCGCGGGGGGAAGCGGCGTGACCATTCCGCGCTATACCCGCCCGCAGATGGCGGCGATCTGGTCGCCGGAAACGCGCTTTCGCATCTGGTTCGAGATCGAGGCCAACGCCGCGAGCGCCATGGCCGAGCTCGGCATGATTCCGAAATCGGCGGCGAAAACCATCTGGGAAAAGGGCAAGGCGGCGACGTTCGATATTGCGCGCATCGACGAGATCGAGCGCGAGGTCAAGCACGACGTCGTCGCCTTTCTCACCCATCTCGCCGAGATCGTCGGCCCCGACGCGCGTTTCGTGCATCTCGGCATGACTTCATCCGACGTGCTCGACACCTGCTTCAACGTGCAGCTCGTGCGCGCCGCCGATCTCTTTCTCGCCGACGTCGATGCGCTTCTCGCCGCGCTCGAACGGCGTGCGCGCGAATACAAATTCACCCCGACCATCGGCCGCTCGCACGGCATCCATGCCGAGCCGACCACGTTCGGTCTCAAGCTCGCCGTCGCCTATGCGGAATTCTTCCGGGCGCGGACGCGCCTCGAAGCGGCGCGCAAGGAAGTCGCGACGTGCGCGATTTCGGGTTCGGTCGGTACGTTTGCGCAGGTCGATCCGCGGGTCGAAGCCTATGTGGCCGAGAAGATGGGGCTCGCGGTCGAGCCGATCTCGACCCAGATCATTCCGCGCGACCGCTACGCCATGTATTTTGCCACGCTCGGCGTCGTCGCCGCTTCGATCGAACGTTTAGCGACCGAGATCCGCCACTTGCAGCGCACCGAGGTTTTGGAGGCGGAAGAGTATTTCTCCGAAGGACAGAAAGGCTCTTCGTCAATGCCGCACAAGCGCAATCCGGTGTTGTCGGAGAATATCGTAGGCCTCGCCCGCCTCGTTCGCGGCTATGTCGTGCCGACACTGGAGAATGTGGCCCTGTGGCACGAGCGCGATATTTCGCATTCCTCGGTCGAGCGCGTGATCGGCCCGGACGCGACGGTTACGCTCGATTTCGCGCTCAACCGGCTTGCCGGAATCGTCGACAAGCTCGTCGTCTATCCCGGCACTATGCAAAAAAATCTCGAGCGTCTCGGTGGGCTCATCCATTCACAGCGCGTGCTTCTCGCGTTTGCGCAAAAGGGTGTCGCGCGCGAGGACGCCTACCGGCTGGTTCAGCGCAATGCCATGAAGGTCTGGGCTGGTGAAGGCGATTTCCTGACCCTGCTCAGGGCCGACAAGGACGTGCGCAAGCACTTAAGCGAAGCCGAATTGGCTGCCAATTTCGATCTCGATTTTCACTTTGCCCAGGTCGACACAATCTTTCGCCGCGTTTTCGGCCGCGCCTGATCGATATTAACCATAATTTACTATTATACAGTGCCGGCAGGGGTTCGCTCTCCTTGCCCGACTCGACTGGCTCACGTAGTTTCGCTTGACCAAACGGGGAGAAAATCATGGGCCGCTTGGTACGCAAACCGAAAACAGTGGAAGCCGAGCCGGAGAGCGGCGATTTCGGCGGCATGTTTGGATCGCGCGCGCGGCAAACCGCTGCGGCGGCCGATACCGGCGACGACTATCTCCTGCGCATGGTGAAATACATTCCGGCCGAAGTGCTGGGCTTTTCGATGGTGGTCAACGCCATTCTCGCACAGGCCGTCGTTGCCGGCGGCGACGGCGCGACGATGGCGGGATTTTCGGTCACCGCCATCGCTGTCGGCGCACTGATCGTCGGCTGCTTCCTCACTCCGTTGTTCTGCTGGTACGTCAGCGGCGAAGGCGACGCTTGGGTCGTCAATGCCGTAGTATCGACAGTTGCTTTTCCGTTCTGGTCCTATCTCATGGGCGCCGTCGCTTTTGCCAAATTTCATGACGGCAATCTGGCGGCGATTCTGATCATGACCTTTAGCGCCGTGAGCGGACTGGTTGCACCCGTCGCAAATCGGCCGAAGGCGCAGGAGCAACAGGCCGCGAACCCCAATGCCGGGCCGCGCCTCGTCGAGACCGCCTAGCAAACGAGCTGTTGCCGACCGGCCGCGCGCCGCGCCCGGCACGTTGCGGACGCATTGATCCTGGTGTCATCTGTCGCGGCATGGCGGCAAGACAAACCATTCTCGTATTCGATTCCGGGCTCGGCGGACTCACCGTCTATCGTGAGATCGCGGCCGCGCGTCCGGATGCCGAGTTTGTGTATGTCGCCGACGACGCGGCATTTCCCTATGGCGCCCTGCCCGATCCGCAACTCATCGCCCGCGTCTGCGATGTGATGGGAGAACTGATCGCGGTGCACAGGCCCGATCTGGTCGTGATCGCCTGCAATACGGCGTCGACGATCGTACTGACGGAGCTGCGCAAGAGATTCGCGGTGCCCTTTGTCGGCACCGTGCCCGCAATCAAGCCGGCCTGCGCCGCCTCGGTGACCCGGCGCGTGTCGGTGCTCGGCACCGAGGCGACGGTGCAGCGCGAATATACCCGCGCGCTTATTCGCGACTACGCGCTCGACTGCGAGGTGACACTGGTTGGCTCCAAGCGCCTCGCGGCGCTCGCGGAGGCGGAACTTGCGGGTATGCGCGCGAGCGATGAGGACATCCGAACGGAGATCGCGCCCTGCTTCCGCGATGGCGGCAGACGCACCGATACGGTCGTGCTCGCCTGCACGCATTATCCACTGCTGCTCGAGCGCCTACGGAGGCTCGCGCCCTGGCCGGTGAACTTCTTTGATCCGGCGCCGGCGATCGCGCGCCGCGTGACAGATCTGCTGGGAACGCCGCAGAATGGCGCCGCGCACGGCTCTACCGCAGCGATTTTCACCTCCGGACGGCCCGGCGAGGCAGCCCTTTCGCTGATCCAAAAGGGATTCGATCCGCGGTTTGACACAGTGCGGCTTTCCCCCTAGAAACCGCCCACTTCGTGGGCCAGAGCATGATCCCGAAAGGCGGTCTTCCGGTTTTCGGATAAAGATCATGCTTTCGGAATATTGGGCCCGCGCGGTGTTTCGCGACCCGCGGTTTTCGGCCGGCGCTTCGGCTCAAAACCTGTCGGTTCCGGCCCAGGGCCGGAACAGGAGGAGGGCGCGATCCTCGATTATTCATAGACAAACACGAGGACGCGAATGACCAAGCGCCATCAGGCGAAGTACAAGATCGACCGGCGGATGGGCCAGAACATCTGGGGCCGGCCGAAATCACCAGTCAACAAACGTGAATATGGCCCCGGCCAGCACGGCCAGCGCCGCAAGGGCAAGCTGTCGGATTACGGCGTGCAATTGCGCGCCAAGCAGAAGCTCAAGGGCTATTACGCCAATATGTCGGAGCGCCACTTTCACGGCATCTATGACGAGGCGCGGCGGCTAAAGGGCGACACCGGCGCGCATATGATCGGCCTTTTGGAACGCCGGCTCGACACCGTGATTTACCGGGCCAAATTCGTGCCGACCGTTTTTGCCGCGCGACAGTTCGTCAGCCACGGCCATATCTTGGTCAACGGCAAACGCGTCACCATCTCCAGCTACCGGGTGAAGGTCGGCGATGTCGTCGAGGTGAAGGACAAGTCGAAGCAGCTTGCGCTCGTGCTCGAAGCTAATGCGCTCAGCGAGCGCGACGTGCCCGATTACGTCGAGGTCGATCACGGCAAGCAGACAGCGAAGCTGATACGCGTGCCGACTCTCCCGGACGTGCCTTACCCGGTGCAGATGGAGCCGCACCTCGTGGTCGAGTATTACTCGCGCTAAGCCGACTCAGCTTCGACTTATCCCCAGGGGCGATTGTCACGAGATTTGCCGAGAAAAGCGGCGGATCGCGTAGCTTTTGCTGCGTATTTGCGCACGCTACTTGAAAACCTGCCTACTTTCGGTACGCTGATGCGGCAAATTGCAGCAGAATCTGCGATTTGCGTTTTGTGCGTGTTGCTGGGGCTTCCTCGAAAAACTGAAAGGGAGAACGCACATGGATGCGTTGCAAAGGGTTAAGGCCTGGATCGGCTCGTTGACCGAGATCGGGCTGATGCTACTGGCGCTGGCGATCGTCGCTGCGCTTCTGGTTGGGGCAAACCTGCCGTTCTTCGGCAGCGTCACCACCAACATCATGGCGCTGGTCAAGTCACTCGGTGACGCCGGTCTCGTCGGCCTGATCACGCTTGGCATCATCCTCTGGCTGTTCTCGGGACGAAAAATAGCCTGAGCCGGAGCGCGGCTCACGTCAAAGCAGGTGTGATCCGCACGACGTTGGGTGGCGAGCCAATTCCCACCCAACGCCTTCATGCATGAGGGGAGGCGTGCGATGCTGGACTACATGCAACGAGCCAAGCAGTATCTTTGGGCTTTTGTTGAGATCGGATTTCTGACGGTCCTGTCCGTCATCCTGATCTATCTGATCCTCGGCCCGAGTTCGGGCGTGTTCGTGTCCGGCGTTGCGGACAACGTACAGAAGTTCGCGGCCACGATCCCGGCGCAAAGCCTGGTTGGGCTCGCCATTGTATTGGCGCTCGTGTTTCTGATCACCAATCGGATGCGCCAGGACTAGCCAGCGAACGCCTATGGCCACGCCCAGACGCGGCCAAGCAGTCGGGCCCGGTTGCGTGCGTTAGACTTTCGCGGCCTCTTTGACGGCGATGCCTTTGTCTTTGAGCAGCGATTGCAGTTCGCCGGCCTGGAACATCTCGCGAATGATATCGCAGCCGCCGACGAATTCGCCTTTGACATAGAGCTGCGGGATGGTCGGCCAGTCCGAATAGGACTTGATGCCGCCACGCAGGTCGTCGTTCTCAAGGACGTTAAGCCCTTTATAGGCGATGCCCAGGTAGTCGAGGATCTGCACCACCTGGCCCGAGAAGCCGCACATCGGGAACTGCGGCGTGCCCTTCATGAACAGCACGACGTCGTTCCCCTTAACTTCATTATCGATGAATTGCTCGATGGACATCGAAGTCACCCTTCTATGGGCCTGTTGCCCTACGCCGAATCCTACCTCGTTCGCCTTGCAATATATGTACCGCAAAAGGCCGGCAAAGCCCATGCCGGACTTTCGGGATTACTTAAATTTCATCGAGAAACAAAGGGCTCGGAACGCCCCTGCCGAGGGAAGGCCGTTCCAAGCACCGGCCAATGCGCAGAACGCCCTCAGCGTTCCGGTGTGCCGGTCTGTAGCGCCAAAGCGTGGAGCTTGCCGCCCATTTCGGCCTTGAGCGCCTCATAGACGATCTGGTGCTGCTGGACGCGTGACTTTCCGCGGAATGACTCGGCGATCACAGTTGCGGCATAGTGATCGCCATCGCCGGCGAGATCGCGGATCGTCACCTCGGCGTCCGGGATCCGCGCCCGGATCAGGTTCTCGATGTCGTTTGCCGCCATGGCCATGGGGGTCATATCCGTTCGCTGCGGCCGCCCCGACGAACCGGTACCGGAACTTCATCGCCACAATGCGGCGTGCGCCGGCAAGGGTCAATGCGTCGCGCTTAAGTCAGGCCGCACCGGCCATATAGGCCGGCAGCCAGCTCTCGAAGCGCCTCTTAAGTTCGTCGACCGGAAGCGGGCGCTCGCCGTCGAGCGCGAGAACCCGGCCACCGGTCGCGCCGATGCGGGTGAGCGGCACTCCCGCTGCCTTGGCGCGCTGTGCGATGTCGATGCCGTCGTTCATGGTGACGACATAGCGGGCCTGATCCTCGCCGAACCAGAACGCATGCGCAGAAAGCTTTGACGGCGCCTCCAGCACAGCACCGATGCCCGAGGCGATCGCCATTTCGGCAAGCGCAACCACGAGCCCGCCATCGGAGACATCATGAACCGCCGTGACCAGTCCATCGCGGATCAGCGCGCGCACCAAATCGCCGTGGCGGCGCTCGGCGTCGAGATCGACCGCCGGCGGTGCGCCGTCCTCGCGGCCACAAATATCGCGCAGATAAATCGACTGTCCGAGCCAGCCAGTGGTTTCGCCGATAACGAGGATCGCCTCGTTCTCGGCCTTGAACGCAAGCGTCATCGACTTGGTGAAGTCGTCGAGGAGGCCGACACCGCCGATGGTTGGCGTCGGCAGGATCGCGCGCCCGTTGGTCTCGTTGTAGAGCGAGACGTTGCCGGACACGACCGGGAAATCGAGCTTGCGACAGGCTTCGCCGATACCGCGCACGCAGCCGACGAACTGGCCCATGATTTCCGGCCGCTCGGGATTACCGAAGTTAAGATTATCGGTGAGCGCCAGCGGGCGCGCGCCGACCGCGGTGAGATTGCGCCAGGCTTCGGCGACCGCCTGCCTGCCGCCTTCCAGTGGATCGGCCTCGCAATAACGCGGCGTCACGTCGGAGGTCAGCGCCAGCGCCTTCGGCCCTTCATCGACGCGCACCACTGCGGCGTCGCCGCCCGGCCGCTGCACGGTGTTGCCGAGAATGACATGATCGTACTGCTCCCACACCCACCGCTTTGAGCAAAGATCAGGCGAACCGATAAGCTTCTCCAGCGCGTCGGCGACCGCCATCGGCGCTTTCACCGCAGCAGGGTCGATGACCGCCCGGCGTTTACTCTCGAAGAAGTGGCGCTCATAGAGCGGCGCCTCGTCGCCGAGCTCCTTGATTGGCAGTTCGGCCATCAGCGCACCGTCATGGCGGACGATGAAGCGCTTGCTCGCGGTGGTTTCGCCGACGACCGCAAAATCGAGCCCCCATTTGCGGAAGACCGCCTCGGCTTCTTTTTCCTTCTCCGGCTTGAGCACCATGAGCATGCGCTCCTGGCTTTCCGAAAGCATCATCTCATAAGCGCTCATGCCGGTTTCGCGGCACGGCACCTTGTCGAGATCGAGGGTGACGCCAAGATTGCCCTTGGCGCCCATTTCGACTGCGGAAGACGTCAGTCCTGCCGCGCCCATGTCCTGAATGGCGATGACGCAGCCTTTGGCCATGATTTCGAGGCAAGCTTCGAGCAGGAGCTTTTCCGAGAATGGATCGCCGACCTGCACGGTCGGGCGCTTTTCCTCAGCGTCGGCGCCGAATTCGGTCGACGCCATGGTGGCGCCATGGATGCCGTCGCGCCCGGTTTTCGAGCCGAGGTAAACGATCGGCATGCCGACGCCGGTCGCCTTGGCGTAGAAAATCTTGTCCTTCTCGGCCAGGCCCACCGCCATGGCGTTGACCAGGATGTTGCCGTCATAGCGGCGGTCGAAGCGCACCTCGCCGCCGACCGTCGGAACGCCGAATGAATTGCCGTAGCCGCCGATGCCGGCAACAACGCCGGCGACCAGCGAACGCGTACGCGGATGTTGCGGATCGCCGAACGACAGCGCGTTCAGGCAGGCGATCGGCCGCGCGCCCATGGTGAATACGTCGCGCAAAATGCCGCCGACGCCGGTCGCCGCGCCCTGGTAGGGCTCGATAAAACTTGGATGGTTGTGGCTCTCCATCTTGAACACGGCGGCAAGTCCGTCGCCGATATCGATGACGCCGGCATTTTCACCCGGCCCCTGGATGACCCAGGGCGCCTTGGTCGGCAGCGTGCGCAGATGGACTTTTGAGGATTTGTACGAGCAGTGTTCGTTCCACATCGCCGAGAAAATACCGAGTTCCGTGAAGGTCGGCGCGCGGCCGATTAGCTTGACGAGACGTTCGTACTCTTCGGGCGTCAGGCCGTGCTCGGCGATCAGCTCGGGCGTTATGGCAGGTTCGTTGGAAAGCACGGGCAAGGCTCGGTTCACTTGCCTCTCCCATATGGAGAGCGCGAAGTCACCCCGCCAGCTTGAAGTGATCCACAAGCCCCGCGAACAGGCCGCGCCCATCCGTCCGGCCCATCGCGGCTTCGACGTGGTTTTCCGGATGCGGCATCATGCCGAGCACATTGCGGCGCTCGTTGACGATGCCGGCAATGGCGTTCATGGCGCCATTGTGATTCCAGTTCGGATCGATCATGCCGTCCGGCGAGGAATAGCGGAACAGCACCCTGCCCTCGCCTTCCAGCCGCGCGACGGTTTCGCCGTCGGCGATGTAATTACCCTCGCCGTGAGCCACCGGGATGCGGATCACCTGCCCAGCATTGTAGCCGCGCGTGAACGCCGTATCGGAGCGTTCGACCCGCAGATAGACGTCACGGCAGATGAAGCGAAGCTGCGCGTTGCGCATCAGTACGCCCGGTAGAAGCCCCGCTTCGCAGGCGATCTGAAACCCGTTGCAGACCGCGAGAACCAGCCCACCCTTTCCAGCGAAGGCGCGCACCGCGTCCATGATGGGGGCGCGCGCGGCAATGGCGCCGCAGCGCAGATAGTCGCCATAGGAGAAGCCGCCGGGAATGACGACGAGATCGGTGCCGGCGGGCAACGCCGTGTCGGCGTGCCACACCATCGCCGGCTCGCGCCCGGAGACAAGGCGCAGCGCACGCGCCATGTCGCGCTCGCGATTGATGCCGGGAAAAACGACGACTGCCGATTTCATCCCGTCACCTCGATGCGGTAATTCTCGATCACGGTATTGGCGAGAAGCTTTTCAGCCGCGGTTTTAAGCGCCGCCTCGGCACCGGCGCGGTTGCTGCCCTCGATCTCGATATCGAAGACCTTGCCCTGGCGCACGCTCGCCACGCCGCCGACGCCGAGCGATTTCAGCGCGCCCTCGATGGCCTTGCCCTGAGGGTCAAGAATGCCGGATTTCAGGGTGACGGTGACGCGGGCCTTCATGACAGCTTGATATGTAGGAATCGTCAAACCCGCAACCAAGCCGTTGCGCTCATGCACCGCCTTGCGAACGGGCGTTCAGCCTTTGACGAGGATCGGTCCGGTACCCTGCGGCCGCTCGTTCTCGCTCATGATGCCAAGCCGCTTGGCAACCTCGGTATAGGCCTCCAAGAGCCCGCCGAGATCGCGGCGGAAGCGATCCTTGTCGAGCTTCTCGTTCGATTTGATGTCCCACAGCCGGCAGGAATCCGGGGAAATCTCGTCGGCGACCACGATCCGCATGAGGTCGTTTTCCCACAGCCGGCCGGTCTCCATCTTGAAATCGACGAGCCGGATGCCGACGCCCAAGAAGAGGCCGGAGAGGAAATCGTTGACGCGGATCGCAAGCGACATGATGTCGTCGATCTCTTGCGGCGTCGCCCAGCCGAACGCGGTGATGTGCTCTTCCGACACCATCGGATCGTTGAGCTGGTCGTTCTTGTAATAGAACTCGATGATCGAGCGCGGCAATTGCGTGCCTTCCTCGATGCCGAGCCGCTGCGACAGCGAACCGGCCGCGACGTTGCGCACCACCACCTCGAGCGGAATGATCTCGACCTCGCGGATCAACTGCTCGCGCATATTGAGCCGGCGGATGAAGTGGGTGGGAACGCCGATATCGTTGAGATGCTGGAAGACGTACTCGGAGATCCTGTTGTTGAGGACCCCCTTACCTTCGATCACCTGATGCTTCTTCGCATTGAAGGCGGTCGCGTCGTCCTTGAAGTGCTGGATCAGGGTTCCGGGCTCGGGCCCTTCATAAAGGACCTTCGCCTTGCCTTCGTAAATGCGGCGACGGCGGCTCATCGGAGTGTACCGGGGTTTCGTAAAATCCATCGGGATGCCGTGGCTCCATTTCAGATGTCGAGATCCGCGGCGGCGATAAAGGGCTAGCGACTTGCACGCGACTCAACTCAGCGGCCCTGCGCGACCCGAAAGCTAGCCGAAGGGAACGCGCAGTACAATTGACATAGACCCGCGCGCGGATAACCGCAACGCCGCTGTGAGCGAGTAAATGCGGTTGCCTTGACGCCGTACCCCCGATATGCAAGGCGGCGGACGATTTGCGGTTCCACGCTTGCCACGAGCGGTCCGGGACCAACCGCAAGCGACGCTAAAGGCACGCTCATGACCACATTCGACAAGCGTGAAGACGCCTTCGAGAAGCAATTCGCGCACGATGAAGAATTAAGGTTCAAGGCAACTGCACGGCGCAACAAGATGCTCGGCCACTGGGCCGCCGATAAACTCGGTCTTTCGGGTACCGAGGCCGACAGCTACGCGCTGTCGGTGGTCATGACCGAGTTGGAGGACAAGGGCGATCACGACGTCGCGGACAAAGTCCGTAAGGATTTCGACGCCAAGGGCATCGCTGTGTCCGACCACCAGATCACCCGCACCATGAACGAGTTCATGGCCAAGGCCGTCGACGACGTCAAAGCAGGAAGGTAGCGCGTCCATGGCTATGCCCGGGTTCACTTTGGCCAAGCGGTTCCGCGACGGCGAGACGGTTTTCTCTGGCTGGTGCGGCCTGCCCTATCCGTTGCTCGCCGAGACGCTGGCGCGCGAAGGCTTTGCCGCGGTCACCATTGAAAGCCAGCACGGGCTTTGGGACGTCGGGGACATCCGTGACGGCGTTGCCGCGGTCCGCCAGGGCGGCGGCGCACCGATCGTGCGCGTGCCGCTGAACGATTTCGCGCTGGTAAGCCGGGCGCTCGATTTCGGCGCCGAGGGCATCATTGCGCCGATGATCAATACGCCGGCCGATGCGCGGGCCTTTGCCACGGCGGCGAAATTTCCGCCGGTCGGCGAGCGCAGCTGGGGTCCGCACCGGGCGATGGCGCTCGGCGGCGTGCCGGACATGCCGACCTATTTGCGCGAGGCTAACGACCACGTCGTCACCCTCGCCATGATCGAGACGCGCACGGCGCTGCAAAACTTCGAGGCGATCATCGGCACGCCGGGTATCGACGGTTTCTTCCTCGGCCCGTCGGATTTGTCGATTGCGCTGTCGGACGGCAAGACTATCGATCCTGGATCAAAAGAGGTCGACGGGCATCTCGACACCATGATTGCGGGCGCGCAAAAGGCAAAGAAGATTCCCGGCGCCTATTGTCCCTCGGCCGAGCGCGCCGCCGCGCTTGCCAAGCGCGGCGTGAAATTCCTCGCGGTGTCGAGCGATCTCGCCATGCTGCGCGCCGGCGCCAGCGCGGCAATCAAAGCGCTCAAGAGCTAAGCTCAGCGCGCGCCGGGAAGCATCCGCACCAAAGTGCGGTCCCGCCATAGATAATGATGTGCGAGTGCTGCGCAGGCGTGAAGGCCAGCAAGCACAATTAGCGTGTTAGCGAGATAATAGTGGACGCTGAGAATGCTGCGCGCGAGCGGCCGGTCGGTGGGCCACGGCGAGCTTAGTTCAAACAATCCGAAAACCGGCAAAGCGTGGCCGCGCTTAAGTTGCACGATGATGCCGAGGAGAGGCACGATGATCAGCAGAGCGTAAAGCGCGAAATGGCCGAAATGCGCTGCCGCTTTGACAATAAATCCGAATGGTGTCGACTCCATTGGCGGCGGCGGATTGGCGGCACGCCAGAACAAGCGCAGGATCAATAGCGCAATTACGCACTCGCCAAGCATCATGTGAATGAAAAAGCCGATACGATCATAGGCTCCCAAATATTCGCCGAACTGACCTATCGACCAGCCGATAATCACGAACAGTGCCGTGAGCCAATGAAAGAGCTGTGGCCCGGCGCCGTAGCGCGTTTTTGAATTCGCCAATTTCATGATGTTTCATTCCCGAGAGATTCACAGAGACGGTCGCACGGCCCGGCCAGTAGAATTCTGTTCAGCCCAATTCTGTTCAGCCTATGACGGCCTCGATGCGGTCGAGCACCGCCGCCATGCCAGATTCGAGTTCGGGACCAAATATTCCCAGCACCGTATAATTATGGCCTTCGAGCCAGGCGCGCTTGTCGGCGCGCGTTTTGGCGGCGGCAGGGCTTTCGTCCGCGGGGACGAGATCGATGACAAGCCGGAGCGGAAACGACACGAAATCGCAGATGTGCTGACCGACCGGCGTCTGCCGCTTGAAGCCGCGGCCGGCAAAGCGGCGATCGTTGACCAGCGCCTGCCACAGCGCCCGTTCGCCTTCAGTCGGATTACGGCGCAGGAGCCGTGCCAGGCCGCGCACCGGCCCACGCTCCTTCGGCACGCGGCCGGAGCCGTGCTCGGCAAGGAGCGTGCGCAGCATCTCGGCTTCCTCGCCGTCGAGCACGCCGCCGCGCGCCGGACCCTTGCGGCCTTCGGCGATCGCCGTGACCACGCCGTGCAGCGTCTGGATATCTTGCTGCGTCGGCGCCATGCGGCTGAAAATGTTGCGCAGGTTGATCTGCATGGTTTCGCGCTTGTCGGGCGGCCGGAAAAACTCGACCTTTTCCAGTTCGCGTTCGAGCGCGGCAAAGAACGCCAGCAATTGCTGTTTTGGCGCCGGCTTAGATTTCTCCGGCATGACGAATGGCAGCCGCGCACCACTCGCAAGCTTGAACCATTCATAGGCCACGATCACCACCGCCTGCGCCAGATTGAGCGAGGCGAAGGCGGGATTGACCGACAGCGTGACGATACGGTCGGCAAGCGCGACCTCGTCGTTCTCGAGTCCGTTGCGCTCGCGGCCGAACATGATGGCGACCCGTTCGCCAGCAGCGATACGCGGGGCGATTTCGGCCGCAGCGTCAGCCGGCCCGATCACGACTTTGGCCTGGTCGTGAGCGCGCGCGGTGGTGGCGAGCACAAAATCGCAGTCGGCAATGGCGCCTTCGAGCGTGTCGTAAAGCTCGGCGCCATCGAGAATGCGGTCGGCGCCGGCCGCCATCATCCGCGCCTTGTCGTTGGGCCAGGCTTGCCTGGGATTGACGATGCGCAACAGCGACAGGCCGAAATTGGCCATCGCACGGGCGGTGGCGCCGATATTCTCGCCGAGTTGCGGCTCGACCAGCACGATGATAGGCGCCGGCCCTCCGCTCCAATTCCTGGTTTTGTCCGTCCCCGCGCCTGGCATCCAGCGTCCCTCGGCGGGCAAATGCCCTAAAGGCGCAGCCCCTGCCCAAGCCGGCCGCTTGCGTCAAGCGGCGGCCTCATAGCCAGCCGCATTCTGGTCCGCCAGCGGTTATCACACCGCCTGACAAAGCTTTTACCAACGCAGTGCTGATGCTATAGGGCGCGCCGAACCCCGTCAGTCGAATTCACGGTTGGTGCAACATGCCAGATCTCGAAATCATGTGGACGAAGGTCGATGAAGCGCCTGCGCTCGCGACCTATTCCGAACTGCCGATCGTCCAGGCCTTTGTAGGCGCGGCGGGCGTGTCGGTGAAGCTAAAGGACATCTCGCTGGCCGGCCGCATCATCGCCAGTTTCCCCGAGAAGCTCACCCCTGCGCAACGCATCAACGATGAGCTCACCGAACTCGGCGAGCTCACATTGAGGCCCGAAGCCAACATCATCAAGCTGCCCAATATCTCCGCCTCGATCCCGCAGCTCAAGGCCGCGATCAAGGAACTGCAGGGCAAGGGCTACGCCGTTCCGGATTATCCGGACAATCCGGCGACGGACGCTGAAAAGGATATTAAGTCCCGCTATGCCAAGGTGTTCGGCAGCGTCGTCAACCCGATACTGCGCGAGGGCAATTCCGACCGCCGCGCCGCGGGCGCCGTGAAGCAATTTGCCCGCAACAATCCGCACAAGATGGGTGCATGGAGTCCAGACTCCAAATCGCATGTCGCCTATATGTCGGGCGGTGATTACTTCGGCTCGGAAATCTCAACCACCGTCGCATCGGCGACCAACGCCCGCATCGAACTAGTCGGCGCCGACGGCAAAGTCACGGTGCTGAAGGCGAAAACGCCGATCGAAGCCGGCGAAATCATCGACGCAGCGGTGTTGAACCGCAAGGCGCTGCGCGCCTTCTTTGCTGAGCAGATCGAAGCCGCCAAAAAGGATGGCGTGCTGTTCTCGCTGCAAGTGAAGGCGACCATGATGAAGATCGCCGATCCCATCGTGTTCGGCCACGCCGTTTCCGTTTATTTCGCCGACGTGATCGAAAAGCACGCCGCAACGTTGAAGCGTCTTGGCGTCAATCTCAACAACGGTTTCGGCGATCTCTTGACGAAGATCGAGACACTGCCGGAAGCCGAAAAAGCGGTGATCAAGGCGGACATCAAGGCCGAGTATGCGAAGCGGCCGGGCCTCGCCATGGTCAATTCCGACAAGGGGATCACCGGCCTGGACGTGCCGAGCGATGTGATCATCGACGCGTCGATGCCGGCGATGATCCGCGAGTCTGGCCGCATGTGGGGCGCTGACGGCAAACTGCACGACGTCATCGCCGCGATCCCGGACCGCAGTTACGCCAGGATGTATCAGGCAGTCATCGACGACTGCAAAGCTCACGGCGCGTTCGATCCCAAGACCATGGGCTCGGTTCCGAACGTTGGACTGATGGCGCAGAAGGCCGAGGAGTACGGCTCGCACGACAAGACGTTCGAAATTCCCGCGAACGGAACGGTTCGCGTCGTCGTCGATAACGGCGAGGTATTGCTGGAGCGTCCGGTCGAGACCGGCGACATCTTCCGCATGTGCGAGCTTAAGGACGCGCCGATCCGGGACTGGGTCAAGCTCGGTGTGCGCCGCGCGCGCCTCACCAAGACCCCTGCGGTGTTCTGGCTCGACGCCAAGCGCGGCCACGACGCGCAGGTGATCGCCAAGGTCGAAAAATACCTGAAGGACGAAGACACCGCGGGGCTCGACATCCGCATTCTGCCGCCGGTCGAAGCGATCAAGTTTTCGCTTGATCGCATTCGCAAGGGACAGGACACGATCTCCGTCACCGGCAACGTGTTGCGCGACTATCTGACCGACCTGTTTCCGATTATGGAGCTCGGCACCTCAGCGAAGATGCTGTCGATCGTTCCACTGTTGGCGGGCGGCGGCCTGTTCGAGACCGGCGCCGGCGGCTCGGCGCCCAAGCACGTCGAGCAGTTCCAGGAAGAAGATTACCTGCGCTGGGATTCACTCGGCGAGTTTCTGGCGCTGGGCGCGTCGCTCGAGCATCTGGCGCAGACCTACAAGAACGCCAAGGCGCAGGTTCTCGCCGAGACGCTCGACGAGGCCATCGGCAAGATCCTCGAGTTCAACCGTTCGCCTGCACGCAAGGTCGGCGAGCTCGACAATCGCGGCAGCCATTTCTACCTCGCGCTGTATTGGGCGCAGGCGCTCGCCGCGCAGACCACGGACAAGGAACTCCAAGCCCGCTTTAAACCGCTCGCCGAGACGCTGACGAAGAACGAGGCCAAGATCAACGCCGAGCTGATCGCCGCGCAGGGTAAGCCGGTCGACATCGGCGGTTACTACCTGCCCGATTCTGCCAAGACATCGGCCGCCATGCGGCCGAGCGCCACGCTGAACGCGGCGCTCGCCGCGCTCTGACGCTCGAAATTCCTCGCCGCCTCTTGCCTGCAGCGACGCGCTGCTGACGCTTTTACGGCAGGAAAGTCGGTGCTATAGCGCAGTAGCCGGGGTGGCGTCATCCGAGCGCGCGCCTGATCACTGCCAATGCGAACCTGCAACCAACCGCGCTCCAACGGGATCGAAGCTCTATGGCGAAAATCAAGGTGACCAATCCGGTGGTCGAGATGGACGGCGACGAAATGACCCGGATCATTTGGAAGCTGATCAAGGACAAGCTGATCCTCCCGTATCTCGACATCGACTTGATGTATTTCGACCTCGGCATGGAAAACCGCGACGCGACGCGCGACCGGGTCACCATTGACGCCGCGGAGGCCACCAAGAAAATCGGCGTTGCGGTCAAGTGCGCCACCATCACGCCCGATGAAGCGCGGGTGAAGGAGTTCAATCTCCACGAAATGTACCGTTCGCCGAACGGCACCATCCGCAACATTCTCGGCGGCGTCATCTTCCGCGAGCCGATCATCTGCAAGAACGTGCCGCGGCTCGTGCCCGGCTGGACCAAGCCGATCATCATCGGCCGCCACGCTTACGGCGACCAGTACCGCGCAACAGATTTCAAGGTGCCCGGCAAAGGCAAGCTTTATCTGACTTTCGTCGGCGACGACGACAAAGAGATCAAGCGCGAGGTGTTCCAGTTTCCCGGCAGCGGCGTCGCCATGGCGATGTATAATCTCGACCAGTCGATCAGCGATTTCGCCCGCGCCTCGATGAACTACGCGTATAACCGCGGCTATCCGCTTTATCTGTCGACCAAGAACACCATCGTTAAAGTCTATGACGGGCGGTTCAAGGACATTTTCCAGGACATTTTCGACAAAGAGTTCAAGGACAAGTTCGCCGAAAAGAAGATCACTTACGAGCACCGGCTGATCGACGACATGGTGGCCGCGGCGTTGAAATGGTCGGGCGGCTACGTCTGGGCGTGCAAGAACTACGACGGCGACGTGCAGTCCGACACCGTGGCGCAGGGCTATGGCTCGCTCGGCCTTATGACGTCGGTACTCACCACGCCGGACGGCAAAGTGGTCGAAGCCGAAGCCGCGCACGGCACGGTGACCCGGCATTACCGCGAATATCAGAAGGGACGTGAGACTTCGACCAATTCGATCGCGTCGATCTTTGCCTGGACGCGCGGGCTTACGCACCGTGCCAAGCTCGACAACAACGCGGCGCTGGGGAACTTCGCCAGCACGCTGGAAAAGGTCACCGTCGGCACCGTGGAATCCGGGTTTATGACCAAGGACCTCGCGTTGCTCGTCGGCCCGGACCAGAAGTGGCTGACCACGACCGGCTTCCTTGACAAGATCGATGCCAACCTGAAAACCGCGATGGCGTAACCGCCATCGGGCGGCCGGCCGTTGCTGCATCAGTGCGGGGCCTGACAACGCCGACCCGGGCAGCCTATCTACAGGCTATGGGTAAGCCGGATGCCTCCTCACGCCGAACGTCGGTCGGCCTTGGCCTGATCGCGCTATTGGTCGCGCTGTTCGGGATACTGATCGCTGCGGCCTGGCTTGTGGTGCGGACCTGGATCGCAGCCAGTGCATCGCCGATGTCAACCAATGGCTACATCGCCATGACGCTCGGCATCGTGCTGTCGCTCGTCGTCGGCTGCGGGCTGATGGGGCTGGTGTTCTATTCCAGCCGTTACGGCTACGACGACGAGGCCTACGATCCCAGGCATCACCGCGCCGATCGCGACTGAGCCATCGCCGGCATGCACTGCCGCCGGCCACGGTTGAACCCAAGCCGGCATTTTCCTAGCCTGCGTCGGCCGTATCGCGCCAACGACAAGGACAATCGCCATGACTCGCACCATGACCCGGACCATTCGCCTGCAAAGCGACAGCAATGCGCATGACCGGCCGTGGCGCGTCGCCGTCGAGCAGGGCTTTTTCGCCGCCGAGGGGCTCGACGTCGAATATTACGAGGACAATCCGAAAGGCACTGCCGGCCGTGTCGAGGATTTTTCCAAACGCTGGAAGGAATCGCAGCTGCAAAGCGGCGCGCTCGAAGTCTATCCGGTCTGCGAATGGGGTGCGATCGAGCGCGTGCAGGCGCTCGGCGGCGGCAAGATCATCGGGCTCGACACCACGGTGCGCACCGGAGCGCTGATGGTGCGCAAGGAATCCAAAATCCGGTCTTTGAACGAATTGCGCAACGTGCCGATCGCGGCGACCTGGCATGCCGGAACGTTCTATGCCGCGATTGAGGTACTGGAGGCGGCAGGCGTGCCGTTTGCGGACATCAAGCTCGTTCACGCCAATGACCGGCTCGAGGCGCTACTTAACGGCGAGACCGAAGTCGCGGCGCTGATGGAGCCGCTGGTGAGCCGCGCGCTCGCCGAAGGTGCGCGCAAGATTGCCGATCTGCGCTGGCGCGGCGGCATCGTCGCCGGCGACGACGTCGACGATGAAACTGCGGCGAAACTCCGCCGTGCGCTCAACCGCGCCATTGACTGGCTGCGCGAGAACGAGGAGCGTTCGCGCGCCGAGGTTTTGCGCGATCTCGCTCCGGAACAACGCGCTCAGGGCATGATGCCGGAACTCGTCGGCGTCAAAGCCTATCAGCCGGCCGAATTTCAAGAAAAGGTCGACTGGATGCTCGACCGCGGCTTTCTCGAAGCGGCGCCGAATTATGGCGACGTTGTGCGCAGCAAATAACGCCGGCACCGGCCGTAAACTGCGCGTAAACAAAACGCGCGGTTCGTACGGTTAATGACGAACATGTGTTCAAAACAACGCGGCCCCACGCGGCCGCGGGACTGAAAAGGGTGGTTTAGGGGTTCGCTGCGTTCTATCTTCCGCGCGATTCAGATGGGGCGTTATTTTGAGCAGCGCACTCCGTGAACTCTTACTTCACGCGTGAAACTCTTAGCCGTGAACTGCGCGGCATCGCCGTTGCGCTTATTTACGTCGTCGCGACGACGGCGGTAGCGCTGTTTTTACGTCACTATGTCGGCATCTTGCGCGGCGCGGTGCTTTATCTCGTCCCGGTGATGATCGCCGGCTATCAGTATGGCGTCATTCCGGCGCTGGTCGCCGCGGTCGCCGGCGTGATTTTGTCCGGTTACGTCTATTTCGCCCAGCTCTATAGTTTCCAGGTCGCCTCCCCGCAGGAGGCGCTCAATCTCGTCCTGTTCATGGTCGTCGCCGTGTTTGTCTCGCACCTGGCCAACAAGGCCAAGCGCCACACCGAAATCGCCCGCAAGCGCGAACGGGAAATGAGCGACCTTTACGCCTTTTCGCGCCGCCTTGCGGCGGCGCCGAGCGGCGCTGAAATCTTCATCGCCATCCAAAGCCACCTCGCCAACCTGGTGCAGCGCAAGGTCGTCCTGCTCGGCACCGGCGACGCCGGCCATGCCGACGGCGTACCGGAGCGCGTGCGCGCCGAAGTCGCGCGCGCCGAGGCCGACGAAGGCGCCGAGCGCACCATCGACGACGGCAACGGCAATGTCTGGCTGATCCGCCGCGTGTCGCCGAAAACTCCGGATTTCGGCAGTGTCGCGGTCGATCTCGGCAACGTCACCGGCGAGGCGCTGGCCGACATGCGCGCACGCATCGACGAGGCGCTGGCCGACGCCGCCGCAACGCTGGAGCGGCTCGACGTCGCGCGCGCGCTCAACGAAGCCAAGATGCGTTCGGAAACCGAGCTCTTGCGCGAAGCGCTGATTGGTTCGGTCTCGCACGAGTTGCGGACGCCGCTCGCCTCGATCCTCGGCGCGGCGACGATTCTCTCCAATGCGCCGGCGCTCGCCGCCGACGAGCGGCTGCACGCGCTCACCGGCGTGCTGCGCGACGAGGCCGAGCGGCTCAATAACGACATCCAGAACCTGCTCGACGCCACCACCATTTCCCGCCAGCAAGTGCGGCCGAAATTGCAATGGATCGAGCCGGTCGACATCGTCAATGCCGCGGTCGAACATCGCCGGCGGCGGCTTGCCGGCCATCCGGTGACGCTGGAGCTTGACTCCAACCTGCCGATCGTGCGCGCCGACCCGGTCCAGGTTGAACAGGCGCTGATGCAGATTCTCGACAACGCGGCGAAATACTCGTCCGACGGCGCGCCGATCCGTGTCGCCGCGCGGCCCAACGGCCACGCCGTCATTCTTTCGGTCCACGATAGCGGCGCCGGCCTCTCCAGCGAGGAGAAACGCCAGGTCGGCGGCCGCTTCTTCCGCGGCCCGCGCCACGCCGCAACCACATCCGGCTCCGGCCTTGGGCTGTGGATCGCCAACGCCTTCATCTCGGCCAATGGCGGCAAGGTCGAGGTCGAGAGCGAAGGCGTCGACCGCGGCACCACGGTATCGATCCACCTGCCGCTCTCGAACGAAGCCGCACCGGCGGAGGCAAGCATCGATGAGTGAAATCGCGTCCAGCGTTCTGGTCGTCGACGACGAGATTCAAATCCGGCGCTTGCTGCGCGCCGGTTTCGAGCTCGACGGCTTTACCGTGCAGGAGGCCGAAACCGGCGCTGAGGCGCTGCGCGCGGCGACGCTAAAGCCGTCCGATCTGGTCATCCTCGATCTCGGCCTGCCCGATATGGACGGCGCCGACGTGCT
>Ga0181537_10000542_pt1 | contig 35413 bp, 28 predicted proteins | sample PEATcosm2014_Bin_39_FD_119765 | JGI IMG/M metagenome (GOLD analysis project Ga0181537, IMG submission 119765) | Peatland microbial communities from MTU Mesocosm Facility, Houghton, MI, USA - PEATcosm2014_Bin23_10_metaG | ecosystem: Environmental > Terrestrial > Soil > Wetlands > Peat | place... | reverse complement strand
CTGCGACATGGCACTGTCGTAGGCTGCCTGCTCGTCGTGATCGACCGCACCGCTGTGGCCGTCCACCGTCACGGAGGTCGGCTCGAGCTTGCGCATGCGCAGGTCCAGGTCGTTGTACAGGTCGTGGTCGCGCTTTTGCAAGGTCGCGACGTCATTGGCCAGTTGTTCGGTAGCACCGCGCAGCTTGGCCATTTCCTGGCCCGCCGCATCGTTCTTGTCGGCGGACTCCGACTGGCCGTGTTGCACGGCGTTGATCCTGTTTTCCAGCTCGTCGATGCGCTTGTTGAGCGCATCGAACTTCTCGTCGCGCTGGCGGTTGGCTTCCGCCAGGTTGTCGCGCAACTCGAGAATCGCCTTGCGCGCTTCGTCGTCCCCGAACAAGGCGGCGCGTACCGGCGTCGCAGGTAGCAGCGCAAACGCGAGTACGGACAGGATCAAGGCGGCGAATGCGGACCATCGCTGCGGCTTTCGCAGGCTGTGCGTTACGTTCATGGCTTCCGAGCTCCTTCGCCGCCGGCCCGCCGCTGCGTCCAGGGCGCGCATGGCGCGACCCGGACTCTCGCAGAATGCGCGGGTGATCGCGCGGGTCGCGGCTTACTTGTAGATGATATCCGCGCGGCGGTTCTCGGCCCAGGAGGCCTCGTCGTGTCCTTGCGCGCGGGGCTTTTCCTTGCCCAGGCTGCTCGTTTCGATGCGCGTGCCGGCGACCCCCAGCACCATCAATCGCTGGCGGACCGTTTCTGCGCGCCGCTGGCCGAGCGCCAGGTTGTATTCGCGCCCGCCGCGCTCGTCGCAGTTTCCTTCGACGCGGATCGAGCGGTCGGGATGGTCGACAAGGTAGCGGCCGTGCGCTTCCAGGACGGAAATGTCGGTGTCGTTGATCCCCGACTGGTCGAACGCGAAGTACACGCTGCGCCGCGCAAGCAGGCTCTTGGGATCGCTCAATGGATCGATCGGCGTCGCGCTCGGCGCCTCGATCGTCTTGATGGGTGCGGTCGGCGAGGTCGGCGCCGCCGGTGCATTCTGGTTGGGCACCGGCTGGTTGTTTGCCGGCGCCGGCGGGGGCGGCTTCAGATCGGTACTGCTGCAGGCAACCGCGAAAATCGCGGCAGCCGCGATGAGAATCGAGACGCGCATCGTGTTCATTGCCAGGACTCCTTCCCTCTTCTACTTGATATACGGACCCCAGGTTGGCTCGCGCACGTCGCCGTTCGGCCCCGACAGGCGCGCGCGCGCCCGGCCGTCCGTCGACGTCAATGCCAGGATTCCCTTGCCGCCGACATCCGTCGCGTAGAGGATCTGCCGGCCGTTCGGGGCGAAGGTGGGCGACTCATCCTTGACCGTGTCGGTAACCGTTAGTTCCTGCGAGGTCGTCAGGTCCAGCACTTCGATCTGGAACAGGTCCGAGCGGCGCCCGACGTAGGCGAGCGTGCGGCCGTCCGGGCTGATGCGGGGGCTGATGTTGTAGTCGCCATTGAAGGTCATGCGCTGCGGCGAACCTCCGCTCGAAGACATGCGGTAGATCTGCGGGCCGCCGCTGCGATCGGAGGTGAAGTAGATGTAGGCGCCGTCGGGCGAGAAGCACGGCTCCGTGTCGATCGCCGGATCGTGCGTGAGGCGCTTCAAGTTGCTGCCGTCGATCGACATCGAATAGATCTCCGAGTTGCCATCGCGCGTGAGCACGAGCGCGAGCGTCCTGCCGTCGGGCGAGAAGGCCGGGCCGCTGTTGCTCCCCGGGAAGCTGGCGAGCGCCTTGCGCTGGCCGGTGGCAAGGTTGTGCACGTAGACCACGGTGCGCCGCGACTCGAAGGACACGTAGGCGAGCGTCGACCCGTCGGGCGACCACGCGGGCGAGATGATGAACTCGCGCGACTTCAAGGCCGTCTGCGGATTGGCGCCGTCGGCGTCGGCGACCTGGAGCTCGTAGTGGTTCGGCGAGTACTGCACGACGTAGGCGATTCGCGTCGAGAACACGCCGGGTACGCCCGTCACGGTCTCGTAGATATGGTCCGCGATCCGATGGGCGACGCGCCGCAAATCGGCGGCTGGCGCGGTGAAGGCAAGGCCATCGATCTGCTTGCCCTTGACGCTGTCGAAGAGGCGGTAGCGCACCTCGAAGCGGCCGTCCGCCAGCTTCGTGAGCGTGCCGATGGCGATCGTATCGGCGCCGCGCGACTTCCAGTCATCCAGGTTGATGCGCGCGTTTTCCTCGATGGCTTGGGTTCCCGGATCGATCATGCGGAACAGACCCGAGCGCGTCAGGTCGGCGCGAATCACGCCCGCCACATCCTCCGACGCCTCGCCATCGACGCGGAAGTTCGCAACGGCGATCGGGAACTGCTGCGAGCCGACGCCCGTGATCTGGATGGTCATCTGCGCATTCGCACGCGACGCGAACAGCAGCGTCAGGCACGCAAGCGCCAGGGCCAGGGCAAACGCAGGCAGGCCGCTTCTAGAGGAGAAGTGAGACATGGTTCGTAATCGATTATAGGGAGTGCACTTAGTGAGCCATTTGCGATTCATCGCGCGTCCTGGGGATGAAGTTGTAGGGTCAATGACCGAGGCACCGAGCCGTCGTCGCGACGAGGGAAGGGGTTTGTGCGCATGATCGCGCGTCGTGCCGCATCGTCATAACCCGGAATGCCGCTCGATTTTGTCAGTTCCGGGTCGGATGCGAGTTCTCCCGTGGGCAGCAGTTCGACGTGAAATTCCGCGTACACGTCGGTTGTCACGCCCTCGGGCACCGCGAAGAACAGGTGCGACTTGACGGCGCCGATGACTTTGCCGACCCAGGAATTGTCCGCGCCCCCGCTGCTGGCGTACGCCTGCGAACGCGGCGCCGGCGTCGAATCCGCCTGGCTTGCCAATCGTGCGATTTCTTCCTGGTGCTGCTTCTCGGCTTCGGCCTGTTGGCGCTTGATTTCCTGCGCACTGGGCTTCTTGGGCGTGTTGTCGCGCTTGGGCTGCGGCTGCACAGGCGGCTCAGGCGCTTTCTTCTTGGGTTTTTCCTGCTGCTGCACGATGTCCGGCTTGGGCGGCGACTGTTCGGCCACGGGCGGTGGGGGTGGAGGAGCCGGCGGCTGGGGCTGCGGTTGCGGCTCGGGTGGGGGCGCAGTGGGTTCCGCCGTCGGCTCCCACAACTCGGCAACCGCCGGTGCAGCCGGACTCGTGTGCCATTGCACCGCGTACCACATCCACGCAACCAGGCCGCCGTGCAGCAGCAGCGCAAGCAGGAACGAACGAACCGTGTAGCGCTTGTTCCGGACGCGATACCTGCCTACGGCGATTGCGGTGCTCATCTCTCGTCAGGAGGACGGCTTGACGGCGAGGCCGACGCGGCGCACGTGCAGCTTGTACAGCGCGTCCATCACCTTCGTGACTTCCTCGTAGCGGACGCTCTTGTCGCCCGAAATGACGACCGGCACGTCGGCTTGCTGCGAGATCTTCTGCTGGACCAGACCGCCGAGGTCCTCGAAGCGGATATCGCTCGCCTGCGCGGCGCCCGCGGAGCGGTCGCGGATCATCAGGTGGCCATCGGCCTTGACGGTGATCTCGAGCGGCATGTCGGGGGCACGCGAGGCCTTGCCCACGGTCGGCAATTCGACCAGGGCCGGATTCACGAACGGCGCCGAGACCATGAGGATCACCACGAGCACCAGCATGACGTCGATGTACGGCACGACGTTGATATCCGCCATCATGCGGCGGCGAGGGGCGCGCTTCGAGACGATGTTCATGACACTTCCCCTCTCAACCGCAAATACCCCCTCTCCCACGCTCCGCGTGGGAGAGGGCCGGGGTGAGGGCGGGGCTGGGGGTGCTCGTAAACAACATCACCGCTGCCTCGAAAGAATGTTCGAGAACTCTTCCATGAAGGTCTCGAAGCGGTTCGCGAGGCGGTCGATGTCGTGCGCGAAACGGTTGTACGCGACGACGGCCGGAATCGCGGCAAACAGGCCGATGGCGGTAGCGATCAGGGCCTCGGCGATTCCCGGCGCCACGCTCGCAAGCGACGCCTGTTGCAGGCTCGACAGGTTCGTGAACGCATGCATGATGCCCCACACGGTGCCGAACAGGCCGATGTACGGGCTGACCGACCCGGCGGATGCAAGGAAGGCGAGGCGCGACTCGAGCGAATCCATTTCGCGCTGGTAGCCCGCGCGCATGGCGCGCTGCGCGCCTTCCAGTAACGCCTGCCGGTCGACTTCGGCGCCAGCGCGGCTGCTGCGCAGCTTCAAGTACTCGGACATGCCGGCCTCGAAGATCCGCTCGAGCGCGGCGGTGCGATGGTTCGGGTTCGTCGCGACCTGGTGCAGCTTGTGCAGCTCGGTGCCCGACCAGAACTTGCGCTCGAAAGCCTCGGTCTCGACGCGCGTGCGGCGGATGGACAGGCCCTTGCTGAAGATCGAGGACCAGGAAGCCAGGGAGATGAGCAGAAGCAGGCCCATGACCACCTGCACGACGAGAGTGGCCTGCGTGACAAGCGAGAGAATGGAAAGATCACCGGAGACGTTCATCGCGTTCTTTTTCAAGTGGTTGACGGAAGCGGCGGTGGTTCGATCTCCGGCAGCAGATCCGCCAGCGCCGCGGGCAGCCGCACGGGCCGAAGCGACCGCGCGTCCACGCACGCAATTTTGACGCGGGCACGACTCAGAAGTTCGGAGGCGCGCAGGGCCTTTTGCTCGAAGACGACATAACTAGAATAACGCTCGACGATACGCGCCTCGATGATCAGTTCGTCGTCGAGGCGCGCCGGACGGATGTAGCGGATATCAGCAGCCGCTACGACGAAAAGAACGCCGTGCCTTTCCACCAGCTCCGATTGACCGAAGCCGATCGAGCGCATCCACTCGGTGCGGCAGCGCTCGAAGAATCGCAGGTAATTCGCGTAGTACACGACGCCGCCGGCATCCGTGTCCTCGTAGTACACGCGCACCGGCCATGAGTAGTCCGCGCGACGCGTGTCGGGCGCAGAGGGCGGGTCGAATGCGGAGCCTTCGTTCATCGGCAAAGGGCGCGAGTGTAAGGCCTCGACACCCGCCCGCGTCTTCGCGTGATGCCCTGGACGAAACATGGACTTTTGCCGCAGCGAATCAGCGTGGCCATGTCAAATGCAAATTTTTGTCAGCCAATGACATTTTTGGTAAATCCGCAACAACATTTTCTTGCCGAACCTTGCTAATCCTTACGAAGTTTTACCAGAATGACGACTTAAACCAATTCCACGGCGAACCTGGGCGGACCCACACCAAGGGTCCACGAGACTTTGGGCCATATCGGGCTCCGCGTCACAGGGCAAAGTGAACCGAAAAGGTCAGCGCTGGTGGAACCACCGGATGGGGGAAAAATGAAGAAATTCGGCATTACGTCCTGCGCGGCCGCGCTTGGACTGGGACTGGTATTTGCCGGCGCAAGCGCATTCGCGCAGCAATCGCCGCAATCGCCGCCGCCCACGCCTTCGCAGCCCGAGGCCAAGGATCAACAGCTGGAAAAGATCGAAATCACCGGCTCGTTCATTCCTCGCCAGGACGTGGAAACGCCCAGCAATGTTCAGATCATTTCGAACGATGACCTGCGCCGCAGTGGCGCGACCAGCATCGCCGACGTTCTGAACTCCATCACCGCAAACAACCAGGGCACGCTGTCGCAAGGCTTCTCCGGCGCGTTTGCCGAAGGCGCTTGCGGTATCGCCCTGCGCGGCATGACGGTCGGTTCGACGCTTGTGCTGCTGGACGGGCACCGCATGGCTCCGTATCCGCTGGCCGACGACGGCCAACGCAGCTTCGTCGACATCTGCTCGCTGCCGCTGGACGTCGTGGACCACGTCGACGTGCTGAAGGACGGCGCGTCGGCCTTGTACGGTTCGGACGCGATCGCAGGCGTCGTGAACGTCGTGCTGAAGAAAACCTTTCAGGGCGCGACGATTTCCGCCGAAAACGGCGTGGCGGCTCATGGTGGCGCGGCGACGAGCCACCTCACGGGCATGGCCGGCTGGGGCGACCTGGGTACCGACAAGATGAATGCCTTCCTGTCGATCGAATACCGGCACCAGGATCCTTTGTTGCTCACGCAGCGTCCCTACCTCGACCAACTGAATAAGAGTAGCCAGGGTGGCCAGGACCTTCGACCCGGTGCCAACAACCTTGCCAGCCCGCTGGGCACGACGACGCCCGTGTCGAACACCGGCTACTTCGTGAACCCCAACGTCACCGTGCCCAGTGGAGCGAATCCGTTCAATTATTACGGATACCTGCCGGGTTGCACGGGTGCGCAGCAGACCAACAACCAGTGTCTGGTCAATCCGAACTGGGTCGACATCGTGCCGGCGACGCAAAACCTGAATGTCCTGGGGCGCATAACGCGTGATATCGCCGAAGGCTGGCGCACGAGCCTCACGGCGTCGCTGTTCCAGAGTCAGGTCATGATTCCGGGTCAACCGTACTTCGTGAACGGGGCAAGCGGCGGCTATTCGAACGCCGGCTTCGCGCCAGGCCCGAATGGCACGGTAATTTCGACGATCAATACGGTCCCGACCTTCACCGCACCGGTGCTCGCCAGCTACCACCTGAATCCGACCAATTTCCCGGTTGGCAGCCAGCAGCCGATCAACGTTTACACGGGCGACCTCGGCGGCCAGGACACGCACGTCTTGAACCAGACCTATCGGGTCACCTGGGATATCAAGGGGTCCGCATGGGGCTTTGATTTCGACGCGGATTACGGCTGGACCGCCGACTACATGCAAATCGAGGAAACGGGCTTTCCGATCTTCGGCATCCTGCAGACGGACCTGGCCAATGGCAGCTACGTGCCGGGCCAGATCAACAGCTCGTCCGTGACCAGCCAGATCGCCCCGGCGCAGTACAGCGAAAACAAGGATTCTCTGACATTCGCCGGCGCGCACGCGAGCCGCGGAATCGTCGCGCTTCCTGGCGGCGATCTGGGCATTGCCGCGGGCGTGGATTGGTTCTATCGCGCGTTGACGGCCGTTCCTTCGGCGCTGTCGACGACGGCGCAGCAGGCGACCAACTTCGCCTTCGCGGAAGGCACGCAATCGGACTACTCGGCATATGTGGAGCTGGATGCGCCGGTCCTCAAGCAACTGGAGTTCGACGGCGCGGTCCGTTACGACCACTACAACACCTACGGCAGTTCGACGACGCCCAAGATCGGCTTCAAGCTGACTCCGATCCAGCAGATCATGTTCCGCGGCACGTATTCCGAAGGGTTCCGGGCGCCAAATCCGGTCGAGTCGGCCAGTTCCGGCGCGGGTGGTTATTTCGGCAACTTCGCGGACCCGGTGCTGTGCCCGACCGGCAACAAGAACTCGCCGAACACGTACCCGAACCAGTGCGCGATACCGGAAGTATTCCTGACGGTTTCCAACCCCGACTTGAAGCCGGAGAAGTCCAATTCCAAAACCCTCGGCCTCTTGCTCGAGCCGATCCAGGGCCATACGCAGCAGGTCGACTGGTACGACATCACGCTGAACAACCAGATCTATCCGGCGAGCGAAGACCTGGCCTTCAGCCCGATCGCGGTTCGTGGTGCGCCGCAGACGCAACCGTACGTGAACAGTTCGGGCGTGCTGACGTCGGCGACGCCGGCCGTTGGCGACTTCCTGTATTACGAAGTGCCTTACATCAACATCAACGAGACGCAAACCAAGGGCTTCGAGTTCGAGTTCACCGACAGGTTCAAGCTGGGCGAGTACGGCAAGCTGAAGAGCGATTTCCAGATCACGCACATGCTGCACTATTACTTCTACCAGCCGGGCATCACGCCGGCCAAGCTGGACCTGGCAGGCACGCACGGCCCGAACGAAATCTCGGGCGACACGGGCACGCCACGCAACCGCGCGCGCTGGCTGTGGACCTGGGAGCAAGGCCCGTACGAAGTCCAACTCGCCGCGAATTACATTTCGGGCTACAACGTGCTCGACCCGTCGGCCATCAGCGGCTCCTATCCCGGCGGCCAGATCACCTGCGGCGACGCCCTGAACGATGCGTTCAACTTCCCGGGCGGTCCGTTCTTCTATGGACCGTACCCGCAGGGCGCGTGCCACGTGGCGTCGTTCACGACGTTCGATATCTACGGAAGCTGGAACATGACCAAGAACTGGACCTTCCACGCCTCGGTCGACAACTTCCTCGACCGCAAGGCCCCGGCCGACGAGCAGACTTACGCGGCGCCGAACTACAACCCGTCGCTGCACATGGCGGGCGCGGTCGGTCCGTTCATCACGATCGGGGCGCGCTACACGTTCTGATCGACGGTCGGTTTTGGCAACACCGGACCGCCGCTTTTGCGGCGGTCTTTTTTCGTGGGTACGGCCCGCGCGAACGAAGCCTGATACCTAACAACGATAGGCTTGCGGCGTTCGGCGTCCTGCCGGGCGCCAGGGGGTCCGCGCGGCGCTGGGGGGCGCCGAGGGCCGTTTCTTCTTTACCTTTCTTTGCCTTTCTTGAGATCTCCCCGCGGCGCTTTTGCGAACTTTTACGCAAACGGTTTGCTTCGCGCAACAACGAACATTTTGTCTTGCGCATCCGTTTCATCCCTAAACAGAATCCGCGCCTACACATCACTGCCGATGTACCTGGGCGGGCCCGCAAAACGGGCCGGCCGGATGCGAGGCCATACCTGGCCGACCATCACAGGGTCGAGTCGATAAGACGTGCACCGGCGGACTTTCTGTTGGGGGTGCCATGGCGGGAACGAGGGCGCGGCGGAGCAAGCCGCGGCAGTTTGTTTTGGGGAAAACAATCCACTCCGCGCGCGGCGGGGCGGCAGGCGGTGCGGGGTCCTGGGTATGTGCGGCGGCGCTGGCCGTCCTTGCACTGTGCAGCGCGGCGGCAATCGCGCAGAGCGCGACGGGAAACGACAGGCCCGCGAACGATCCGAATCAGGCGGAGCCGCCGATGGAGCAGATCGTCGTCACCGGCTCCATGATCAAGCGGACCAACGCCGAAACGGCGGAAGCGATTACCGTCATTTCGGCGGACAGTCTGCGGGACATGGGCATCACGTCGACTGAGCAGGCGCTGCAGCAGATCGCATCGAATCAATCGACGGTACTGACATCGACCACCGTCTCCACCTGGGGCACCGGAGGCGCCTCGGCGGCCGACCTGCGCGGCCTGGGGGAGGGCAAGACGCTCGTGCTGCTCGATGGCCAGCGCCTTGCGAACAACGTCGTGCTGGGCAATGCGGTCGACCTCAACGGCATCCCGTTCGCGGCGATCGAACGCATCGAAGTCGTCCGGGAGGGCGCTTCCGCGCTGTACGGTTCGGACGCGATCGCCGGCGTGATCAACTTCATCACGAAGAAGGACTTCAACGCCGGGCAGGTGAACGTGATGGGATCGCACCCGCAGCAATCGGGCGGCAGCGGCAGCAATGCCGACATCACCTGGGGCAAGGGCAACTTGGGTTCCGACGGCTACAACTTCATGATCGCGGGCAACTTCACCAAGCAAAATGAATTGCGCGCGACGCAACGGTCGTTCTCGTCCACCGGGTTCAATGCCACACGGGGCCTGGAGAACCAGAACGGGCCTTTGGGAACCTTTCCCGGCAGCTACGAAGACAGCAAAGGCAACATCTTCCAGGTCGGCTATCCGAGCTGCGCCGGCAACCCGTACCTCACGCGCTACTACGGAGACTGCGCTTACCTCTACTCGGCGGCGGTCGACCTGATTCCGCCGGAAAGTACCGCGTCCGGCCTGCTTTCCTTCTCCAAGTCGCTGCCGGCCAACAACACGCTGAGCGCCCAATACTTCTATACCCAGACGAAGGTCTCGTCCTGGGGCGGTCCTCAGACGTATTCCTTCCTGATGGACCCGACGGTGGACACGAAGTATTTCCCGACACAGGCCAACTCCACATGCGTGACGAGTTGCCCCGCGACGCCGGATTTGAGCAGCGACATCACGGTAGGCTGGACCGACCCGGGCAACAATCGCTACGACGACAACCGCAACAGCGAACAGCGCCTGCTGCTGTCGCTCACCGGTGAAAACGCGGGCTGGGACTATGCAGCGGGCCTGGACGTCAGCCGCAATCACAATGTCTTGAGCGTGAGCGGCGGCTATGCCGACTATTCGATGCTCGCCAACAGCAGCGGCGTGCTCAGCAACCTCATCAACCCGTTCGGTGCGCAATCCGCCGCCGGCCAGGCGCTGATCAACAGCGCCTATCGCAATGGCGATCTCGCCGCCGGGGCGCTGTCCTTGTCGAGCGTCAACGGCCACGCCCAACATGACATCGGCGACTTCTTCGGTGCCGGTCACGCGGCAACGCTCGCCGTCGGATTCGACGTTCGGCGCGAGAGCATTTCCTACAATCCCACGGCTCTTGCGACGACGCTGTATTCGGCGACCTACTACCCGCCGGCCGCGATCAGCGGCGCTCGCAATGTCGAGGCCTTATTCGCCGAGTTCAATGTTCCCGTGACCAGGCAAATGGAGTTCACGGTGTCGGATCGCGAGGACCATTACAGCGATTTCGGCAGCACGAACAACGGCAAGGTCGCCTTCCGTTATCAACCGGTCGAAATGGTGACCTTCCGGGGCTCGGCATCAACGGGCTTCCGGGCGCCGTCGCTCGTCGACTTGTATTCGCCGCAGACCCTGGGCGCGGCTGCAGGTTCGATGGACGGGCCCGGCTGCCCCGCCGGCAGCGGCTTGATCTTCACGGCGGCGAACTGCATTGCGCAGGGCATGGGCCTGTACGGCGGGAACACGCGCCTGGGCCCGGAGAAATCGGACAACTACGACCTCGGGATCGTCATTTCGCCGCTCGCCAACCTGGGAATCACGCTCGACTACTACAAGATCACGGTCCGCAACGAGATCCAGGCGATCCCGGACACGGCGATCTATTCCGATCCGGGCGCGTTCTCCAGCCTGTACAAGTTGAACAGCGCCGGCACGCTCACGCAGGCGCCGGTCGCCAATACGCAATGCGCCAGCGGACCGACCGATCCCACCTGCGGCTACGTCATCCTCACGAAGGAAAACACCGGCGGAATCGAAACGAGCGGCGTGGACTTGAGCACGAATTACCTGCTCAAGACCTCGGCCGGCAAGATACGCGTCGGCCTGGAAGGCACGCTGGTCACGAACTATCGCCTGCAGGAATACCAGGGCGCGCCGTACCTGACCCTGGACCGCCAGTTCAATTCCGGCAACCAGCCGGTGATCGGCTGGCAGCACCTGCTGACGGTCGATTGGACGAAAGGCGACTGGGGCGCGGGCATCTCGAACCATTACCTGTCCGGCTATTCGGACGAATTCACGAACGCAAACGGCAGCGTGGCTTATGTCTCCTCCTATACCTTGTGGAACGGCTATGTCAGCGTGAAACCGGTCAAGTCGTTCACCGTGCTGGTGGGAATCCGCAACCTGTTCAACCGGGAACCTTCGTTCTCCAACCAGACCCAGAACTGGCAGGCGGGATACAACCCGGTGTTTTCGGACCCGACGGGACGCGCGTACTACGCGAAGCTGAGCTACGACTTTTGATTTGCGCAGTCCGATCGAACCGGATCGTGGTCGACGGACGACTGGAAGGGGAAAGCCCGGCTCGGCCGGGCTTTTTTCTGCGCGCTAGATCAACGTGCCGGTCTGTCCCGAACCTGCCGATTCGACCAACCCGAAGTGGCGATAGGCTTCGCTGGTCGCGATCCGACCGCGCGGTGTGCGCTGCAGCAAGCCTTGCTGGATGAGGAAGGGCTCTACGACATCCTCCAGCGTGTCCCGCTCTTCGCCGATGGCCGCGGCGAGGTTGTCGATGCCGACAGGTCCACCGGAAAAGCGCTCGACCACGGCGCGCAGCAGCTTGCGGTCCATGATGTCCAGGCCCAGCGCATCGACCTCGAGCATGGCGAGCGCGCGGTCCGCGACCGCCTGGGAGATCCGGCCGTCTTCCCGCACCTCGGCAAAGTCCCGTACGCGGCGCAGGAGGCGATTGGCGATCCGTGGGGTGCCACGGGACCGGCGGGCGATTTCGCGCGCCCCTGCGGCCTCCAATTGCGCCTGCAGCAGCCGGCCGGAGCGCGAGACGATGGAAGCGAGTTCGTCCTCCGTGTAGAACTCGAGGCGCGCGACGATGCCGAAGCGGTCGCGCAGCGGGTTGGTGAGCATTCCGGCTCGGGTGGTCGCGCCGACCAGCGTGAAGGGTTGCAGGTCGATCTTGATGGAGCGTGCCGCCGGACCTTCGCCGATCATGATGTCGATCTGGTAGTCCTCGAGCGCCGGGTACAGGATCTCCTCCACCACCGGGCTCAGACGGTGGATCTCGTCGATGAAGAGGACGTCGTTGCGCTCCAGATTCGTCAGCAGGGCCGCCAGGTCGCCCGGGCGCTCGAGCACGGGCCCGCTCGTCTGCCTGAGGTTCACGCCCATCTCGTGCGCGACGATGTGCGCAAGCGTGGTCTTGCCCAGCCCAGGCGGCCCGAACAGCAGGACGTGATCGAGCGACTCGCCGCGCTTGCGAGCCGCAGCGATGAAGATTTCGAGCTGTTCGCGAATCTTCGACTGTCCGACGTACTCGTCGAGGCGCTGCGGGCGCAAGGCCCGCTCCACGGCTTCTTCGTTGGGCGACGCGGGTGACCCGGTGACCAGGCGCTCTTCTTGCAAGGGATGCACCTAAGGTTTGGCGAGCGATTGTAATGCGAGGCGGATGCCATCCGACACGCCCGTGCCTGCTGGTACGGCGCGCGCCGCCGCGGCAGCCTCGCGCTCGGAATACCCGAGCGCGAGCAGGGCGCGCAGGATGTCGGTGAGCGCGTCGCCGCCCGCCGGACTCGCCCCGTCGGTGCCTTCGATTGCCGCCCCGAGCTTGCCATTGAGTTCGAGCAGCAGCCGCGCCGCGGTCTTCGCGCCGATGCCGGGTATGCGCGTGAGCAATGCCGTCTGCTGCAGGCTGACCGCCTGCGCCAGCTCTTCGACACTCAGGCCCGAGAGCACCGAGAGGGCGGTGCGTGCGCCGACACCCGAAATGCGGATCAGCGCCCGAAAGGCACTGCGCTCGGCGGTGCTTGCGAAGCCGAAGAGCTGATGGGCGTCTTCGCGCACGGCCAGGTGGGTGAGCAAGGTGACGCGCTCGCCGATCGCGGGCAGGTTGTAGAACGTGCTCATCGGGGCGTCGATTTCATAACCGACGCCGGCGACATCGAGCAGCAGGGACGGCGGACGTTTCTCGACGATCGTGCCGATCAGGCGGCCGATCACGTGCGATCCCCCTGCACGAAGGCGCTCCACGCGCTGCGACCCTTGCGGCGCCGGCTGGAACCGGCAAGTGCGGCCGCCGCGACGCGCGGCCGGCTGGAAGAATGTGCATGGCAAATGGCGCAGGCCAACGCATCCGCCGCGTCGGTGGCCGGCGCGCGCGCCATGCCCAGCAGGCGCTGGACCATTTTCTGGATCTGCGCCTTTTCGGCGCGGCCGTAGCCGGTGATTGCCTGCTTGACCTGCAAGGCGGTGTATTCATGGACAGGCAGACGCGCACCGACTGCCGCGCAGATGGCTGCGCCACGCGCCTGGCCCAGGAGCAGGCTCGCCTGGGGATTGACGTTGACAAAGACCTTTTCCACGGCCGCCTCGTCCGGGCACTGCTGCGCGATGACGCCGGCAAGCTCCTGCAGGATCGATTCCAGGCGTTGCGGCAGTTCGCCCCGCGGCACGCGGATCACGCCGGCCGCAACGCATCGCAGGACGCCGGCATGACATTCGACGATGCCATAACCCGTTCGATTCAGGCCAGGGTCGATCCCGAGGATGCGTCTTGCCGGATTCGCGCTTGTCGGTGGCACGTTCGGCAGCGTCAGGGTCGACGGCGGCAAATTCCGGCGCTGCCGATCAATGGCGGAAATGGCGCATGCCCGTGAACACCATCGCGACCCCCCGCTCGTTGGCGGCCGCAATGACCTCCGCGTCCCGCATGCTGCCGCCCGGCTGGATCACGCAGCGCGCGCCGGCATCGACGATGGCGTCCAGGCCGTCGCGAAACGGAAAGAACGCGTCGGATGCCGCGCAGGAATTCTCCAGCGAAAGGTTCGCTTCGCGCGCCTTGGCCGCGGCAATGCGGGCGGAATCGATGCGGCTCATCTGACCCGCGCCCACGCCAAGCGTGGCACCGCCGGCGACAAAGACGATTGCATTGGACTTCACGTATCGCACCACTTTCCACGCGAACAGCAGGTCCTCCATCTGCTCCGGCGAGGGCGCGCGCTGCGTCACGACCTTGAGCTCGGAACGGGGCAGGGATGCCACGTCCGGAGTCTGCACGAGAAGACCGCCGCCGACACGCTTGAAGTCGAGATCGTTGTTTGCCTCACCCATCGCGAGTTCGAGCACGCGCAGGTTGCTCTTGCCCGCAAAAATTTCCATCGCGGTCGCGTCGAAGCCGGGCGCAATGACGACCTCGGCGAATTTCTCGGTTACGGCGCGCGCGGTCGCTGCATCCACCGGGCGATTCAACGCGATGATGCCGCCAAAGGCCGAGACCGGATCGGTGGCGAAGGCGCGCCGGTACGCCGCTTCGGGCGTAGGACCGACCGCGACGCCGCAAGGGTTGGCGTGCTTGACGATCACGCAGGCGGGTGCCGAGACGGAGCGCACGCATTCCCAGGCAGCGTCGGCATCGACGACGTTGTTGTACGAAAGCTCCTTGCCTTGCACCTGGCGGTAGGCGGCGAGCAGTCCGGCTCCCACGTGCGGGTCGCGGTAGAACGCCGCCTGCTGATGCGGGTTCTCCCCGTAGCGCATGTCCTGGACGAGTTGCCATTGACGCGTGAGGATGCGCGGAAACGGCGCGTGCGTCCCGTCCTGCTGGCGCGCCGAGAGGTAGCCGCTGATCGCGCCATCGTACGCAGCCGTGTGGGCAAACGCCTTTGTCGCCAGCGCAAAGCGAGTCGCATCCGAGACCTTGCCGTGGGTGCGCAATTCCTCCAGCACGCGGGTGTAATCGCGCGGGTCCACCAGCACCGCGACCGAGGCATGGTTCTTTGCCGCCGAACGCAGCATCGCCGGTCCGCCGATATCGATGTTCTCGATCGCTTCGTCCAGGCTGCACCCGGGTCTTGCGATGGTCGCGGCGAAGGGATAGAGATTGATCGCGAGGATGTCGATGGGGGCGATGCCGTGCTGCGCGATCGTCGACATGTGCGCGGGATCGTCGCGGCGCGCGAGCAGGCCGCCATGAATGATGGGGTGCAGGGTCTTGACGCGGCCATCGAGCATCTCGGGAAAACCCGTGACCTGCGCGACCTCGGTGACCTCGACGCCCGCTTGCGCGAGCAGCTTCGCGGTGCCTCCCGTCGATACGATGCGAAACCCCAGCTCCGCCAGGGCGCGCGCGAATTCCACCGCGCCGGATTTATCCGACAGGCTGATGAGCGCAGTGCGCTCTTCAGGGAATGCCATATTCCTGCAGTTTGCGCCGCAGCGTATTGCGGTTGATTCCCAGCAGATCGGCCGCGGCCGACTGGTTGCCGTCGCAGCGTTGCAAGGCGAATTGCAGCAGCGGACGCTCGATTGCGCCCAGTACCATTTCGTGCAGCGCGTGCGGTCGCGCGCCGTCGAGATCGGCAAAGTATTGCTCGAGGCTGCGGAACACGCATTGCTCCAAGGTCTCGCCGCTGGCGCGAGGTGCAGCCTGGCGGGGCGCGGGCCCGGTCGCCTGGGCCGACGAGGAAGGGGAAGGCGAGCCAGACGATGATTTGGCCGCATTGCCCAATGCAGCGGCCTCCTTGCGCGTAGCCATCCGGTTCACGCCTCATCCCTCCCCAGGGATTGCCGCCACTGCACCGTCCTAGCAGGCCGGAACTGCACGCAGCGGTTCGAATTGCGATGCCGACGATCTTGTGTCGTGCGGTTGTGCTTGCGGGTCCCCCTCCAGCACCTGCAGGCCCGCTGCATCAATGTACTCAAAAAAAGGATTGCGTGCAGCGGCTTCGCGCAAAAATTCCTGCAAGGCGTCGCGTTGCACGTCGCAATCGTCCGTTTCGTTGAAGCGTTGTGACAATTGCGCGCCGCCACGCAAGCCGCGTGCCAGAAAATGAATGCGTTTGCGTGCAGTTCTTGCGCCGATGTATTCCCCATAGTGCGCATAGTGTTCGTCGAGGTGCCGCAACAACAGGGGCGCGATCTCGGCGATTGCAGCGGGCGCGCACTTCGTTCCTTCGCGCAGGTATCGCTCGATGTCGCGGAAAATCCATGGACGCGCCTGCGCGGCGCGTCCGATCATGATCGCGTCGGCGCCGGTCCGTTCGAGCACCGCGCGCGCTTTTTCCGGAGTATCGATGTCGCCGTTCGCGACGACCGGAATACGCACGGCACGCTTGACGGCGGCAATCGTCTCGTATTCCGCGTTGCCCCGAAACCCGCATGCTCGCGTGCGGCCATGCAAGGTGAGCATTTGCACCCCAGCGGCCTCGGCCATGCGCGCGACCCGAACCGCGTTGCGGTTTTCGGGAGACCACCCCGTGCGCAGCTTCAAGGTCACGGGGACCGCGACCGCTTCGACAACGGCGTCGATGATGCGGGCGACGAGTTCTTCGTCGCGCAACAGCGCCGAACCGCAAGCGGCGTTGCACACCTTTTTCATTGGGCAGCCCATGTTGATATCGATGATTTGCGCGCCCTGGTCGACGCAATAGCGTGCACCATCGGCCAGCATCCGCGGGTCCGCGCCGGCGAGCTGGATCGCATGCGGAAACCCGCCGTCATCGTCGAGACCGCGCAGGCGCAGCGACGTCTTCGCGGTGTCACGCAGGCGCGGATCCGCGGTTGTCATTTCGCCGACCGCGTAGCCGGCACCCAGCGCGCGCCACAGCCGGCGTAGCGGCGGGTCGGCTATACCCGCCATCGGCGCCGCGAAGACGCGGTTGGGTAGCTCGTGCGATCCGATCCTCATCCTTGCATCCGATGCGATCCCCGCGCGCTCAGCGCGGAGTGCCGAACATTAGCAGGCGGGTAAACGGACGACGCAGCGCCGGGATGGCGTCGAGCGCCAGCAACGCCGCCGAGCGCGCCACCGCCAGGGGCACGAACGAAGGCTCGAAAACGGCAGGCAGTGCAGCGGTGAGGCCGGGCATGGCGTGCCGATCCATGCGCCGCGCCCGCAGATACGTGTCGCGCGCGCCGATCGGGTCCTGTCCCGATTGCCGCGCGGCGCGGACAATGGCATCGCGCAAGCATATGCAATCGCGGATTCCGAGGTTGAATCCCTGGCCGGCGACCGGATGCAGCGTCTGCGCCGCATTGCCCAGGTGGACGAGACGATGTTCCCAGATGCGCTCGATGCGGTGCGTATGCAGCGCAAAGAGCGCGCGCGGTCCGATCGAGACCGGGGAGCCAAGGCGCGGGCCCAAGGCCTGCGCGATATGCAAGCGCAGATCCGCATCGCCCAGCAAGGCGCGCTCGCGCGCAACGACGGTCGGCAGGCACCAGATCATGGACATCCTCCTGCCGGGGGAGGGGGCGCTCGCCTGCGGAATCGGTAGAAGTGCCAACGGACCTTCGCGCGTGAATCGCTCGAACGCATCGCCCGCGCGCACGCCCGCGAGTTCCAGTTCGGCAAGCAGGGCATGCGATTTCGCCTCGCGCATGCGCGGCGGCGTACCTTCGGCGTCGATCGCAAGAATGCCTTCGACTTGCGTGGCGTCGTCGAGGAATATGCGCACACCCCCCGGATGCTGCGCAACGCGTTCGATGCGCCGCGGCCTTTGCATGCGAATGCCGGGGTGCTGCGTGCACGCACGACCCAGGGCCGCCGCCAGGTCGCCGAACCAGACCGTCGCTCCGACCGCACTTGCGCCGAAATCGCGCGCGCCAAGTTCAACCGCGCCGGGTTCGCCGCGCGAGCTGACATGCACGCGCTCGATCGGCGCGGCCGGCGCAAAGCGCGCGCCCAAGAGTCCTTCCAGGGCAAGCCAGGAGCCGCGCGACAGGGCGAGCAGGCGCCGGTCGCCTTCCAGCGCCTGTACCGGACGCGCGTCGAAGATTTCGCACGACCACCCTTGGCGCGCCAGCAGCAGCGCGCAGGTCATGCCGATCGGGCCGCCGCCAAGTATCAGGATCGGGTTGCGCGGATTTCCGGATTCCGTCATCGATCCTCTCTTATCCCAGCAAAGCCGCGGCAGCGGCCAGGTCCTGCGGTGTGCCGACGTTGGACCACATTCCCGTCCAGTGTTCGGCACTCACGCGTTGTTCCTCCACCCATCGATACAGCCAGGGGAACAGGCGGGTGCGCACGGGCGGCACCCCGGCGAAGATCCGCGGCGCGAGCACCACGATATTGGCGTATGTGAGCAAGGGAGGGGACCGTACGACAAGCCCCGACTCGTGGTCCATGCCCATGTCGCCGCCTGGATGGTAGGGCGGGTTGTCGACCAGCACGAAATGGCCGTCCAGCTCGCCGCGGGCGATACGGCGTGCCGGCGCCGCCAGGCTTCGGTAGTCGTAATTCGTGAGGATGTCGCCGCTGACGACGGCGAACGGTTCGTCGCCCAGCAAGGGCAGCGCCTGGACGATTCCTCCTCGGGTTTCCAGCGCATCCTGCGCGCGCGGGCCCTCGCGCGAATATTCGATGCGGGCCCCGTAGCGCGCGCCATCACCCAAGGTCGACTCGACCTGCTCCGCGAGATGCGCCGTATTGATCACAAGCTCGGTGATGCCGGCCCGAACGAGGCCGGCGATCTGCCATTCGATGAGACGACGGCCGCCCGCTTCGAGCAAAGGCTTCGCCACGGTGTCGGTGAGCGGCCGCATGCGCTCGCCCCGTCCCGCTGCCAGGATCAGGGCACGCATCAGAACGTGAACCCCGTGGAGCGCGTCCGGCCGTGGATGCGATCGAGCAGTCGGGCCAGACCACCAAAGGCGTCATAGCGCTCCGCCACGCGCTGCGTATGGCGCAGCACGACGGGCAGGTCGCCCAGGTATCGATCCTTGCCGTCGCGATAGAACAGGCGGCAGAAAATCCCCAGGATCTTGAGGCTGCGCTGCAAGCCCATCCATTCCATGTCGCGCCAGAACACATCGAATGCGGCAGGCACGGGGTGGCCGGCCGTGCGCGCCTTTTCCCAGTAGCGCGCAGCCCAGTCGATCTGCTGCGCCTCCGGCCATTCGACATACGCGTCGCGCAGCAGCGATACCAGGTCGTACGTGATCGGACCGATGACGGCATCCTGGAAATCGAGCACACCGGGATTGCCGGCGCCCGGCTCGAGCACCATCAGGTTGCGACTGTGGAAATCGCGATGCACCAGCACTTGGGCTTGCGCGGCCGCGCATTGCACGAGGCGCTCGAAAGCTGCATCGAGATCCGCGCGTTCCGCCGCGGTCATCTCGATGCCCAGGTGGCGCTGCACATACCAGTCCGGAAACAGGCGCATCTCGAGCAAAAGGCGTTCGCGATCGTAAGGTGGCAGTGGCTCGTCGATGGGACATTGCTGCAGGCGGACCAGGGCATCGAGGGCATCGTGGTAGAGCACCTGCACGTCGCTGCCGCCACGCGCGAGCGCATCCGAGTACGTCGTGTCGCCGAGGTCGGTCAGCAACAGGAATCCGCTTTCGAGATCGGATGCCAGCACAGCGGGCGCATGCACGCCATGGCGGACAAGCACCCGCGCGACATGCACGTAAGGACGGCAATCCTCCTGCGCAGGCGGCGCGTCCATCGCGACATACGAAGGCACGCCGGCACCAGGGGCAGCATCGACGCGAAAGTAACGTCGGAAACTGGCGTCGCTCGATGCGGCGCGCAGCGTTTCGGGGCGCACGGATGTCCCCGCCGGCAGTGCCGCCAGCCAGGCGCGCAGGGCGTCGAGTCGCTCGTCCCGGAGGTTTTCGGATTTCATCGCGGCAGCACGCACCGATGGGAGCGCAAGCGTGCGTGCCGGACACGGTCCGACATCATCGGTAACAGTTTGCGGGCGCGATCGCGTGCGGAAGGGACTGGACAATCCATCATAATGGCGCGCCGCCGTGGATCAGGCGGAGCGGCTGCGGATTCGATTTTGGAATGCGCGGTGCGGACTCGAACGATTGTGCGGAGACCCAGCCATTATCCTGCAAGCGCGTCATTCCCTGCCAGCCCGGCGCGCCCTTGTGGCGCCAATCGCGACGCTGGTGTTGCTGGGGAGCGCAGGCACGCTCGCGCAGGACGCCCCCCCGCAGCCGTCCCCGGACGTGCCGGCCGAGGCGCGTCCCGCGCCGTCGCCGCCGAAGGGGAATCCGACGCCGGCCGCGAATCAGGCGGCGTCCGCGAGGCCCGCAAAGGCCGATCCAGGGCCGACGCACCTGAAGCTGCGCAGCGAGAAAATGCTGGGCGATGGGCGCGGCCGCACGCCCGGACCGGGGCCGATTTACGTACACGCCAACCGGCTTACCGGAGATGTCAACGAGGATTCGACGCTGGACGGCGACGTCGAGGTGCGCCGCGATGGGGTCGTGCTGCGCGCCGAGCACGCGGACTACACCTTTGCGACCGACTTGATGCACGCCACGGGCAACGTGCACCTGGTCGACCGGGGCGCCAGTTTCGATGGCCCCGACCTCAAGTTCCACCTCGAGGCGCATACCGGGGAAATGCCCAACGCGAGCTACTCGTACGCAGCCAAGCAGGGCCGCGGCGATTCGCGCCTGGCCGAATTCTTCGGCGACGACAGCGTGACGCTGCACGACGCGACCTACACGACCTGCCGTCCGAATGATCCGTCCTGGGTGATCCGCGCGCGCACGTTCGACATCGATGAGGGCAACCAGGAAGCGATCGGCCATGATGCGACCCTGTATTTCGAGGGCCTGCCGGTCTTTTATTCGCCGTATTTCGACGTACCCCTCGGCGACTCGCGCCGCAGCGGCCTGTTGCCGCCGGGATTCGCCGCTTCCAGCAGTCTCGGGGAGGAATTCATCTTCCCGTACTACTGGAACATCGCGCCCAATCGCGACTACACGATCACGCCCGACATCATCCCGCAGCACGGCATATCGCTGGGCAATGAATTCCGCTTCCTCGAGCCCGAGGAGAGGGGTGACTTCGTCTACAACATTATGCCGCAGGACCGCAAGAGCGGGAGCGACCGCTACTTGGAGTCGGCCACCAGCGAATTCCAGAATTTCCACGGCCTGCACGCGTACGTGAACTACACGCGCGTGTCGGACGATACGTACCTTGAGGACTTCAATCACAACATCATTCTTGCGTCGCCCGAGGAATTGCCGCAGCAGGAAATCATCACCTACACGCGCGAGTACTACAACGCCATGATCAAGGTCGACAAGGCGCAGACGCTCGTTTCGCTCCTGGCGAGCAGCGACCCGGGCCCGTACGAGCGTGTGCCCGAGTTGCAGTTCAACACGATGCGCGGTGACTGGTACGGATTCGACCTGGCAGGCACCATCGATGCCACGCGTTTCCAACACCCCGCCATCAATCCCTTTTACGTGCCGGCCGCGACAACGCCGCCGCTGTCGAACGGCTGGTACGTGCAGGACGGCTCGCGCCTGATCGTCAACCCGAGCGTTAGTTACCCGTTGCTGGCGCCGGGATGGTTCATCACGCCCAAGGTGCAGTGGAACTACACGTCGTATGAACTGGACCCCAACTACAATGACGGACAGACCTCGGGGCAACGCAGCCTGCCGATCGGCTCGCTGGATACGGGACTCGTATTTGAGCGCCCGGTCAAATGGCTTGGCGAGGAATCGCACCAGACGCTGGAGCCGCGCGTCTACTACGCCTGGATCCCCTACCGCACGCAGAACCAGCTGCCCAATTTCGACAGCGCGGACTCCGACCTGAACTTTGCGCAACTGTTCACGGAGAACGACTTCACCGGGGGCGATCGCATTTCCAAGGACAACCAGGTCACGACCGCGCTGACGACCCGCATCATCAACGACGAGACCGGCGGTGAGCGACTGCGCCTCGCGCTGGGCCAGAAGTTCTATTTCACGGATGAACCCGTGGCCCTGCCGGGCGATACGCCGCGCGTGGGACGTGCCTCGGACACCTTGTTCCTCGGCACGGTCTCGCTGGGTCAGCGCTGGAACGTGGATGTAGGCCTGGACTATTCCACAGAGACCAACGCGTTCGAGCTGGCCACATTCGGATTTCACTGGCAGCCCAAGCCGACCTCGGTGTTCAACCTGAGTTATCGCTACCTGAACGAATCGATCACCGGCACGGGACTCTCGGTCAATGAGGTGAAGACCTCGGCGGAGTGGCCGTTTGGAGCGCGGTGGTACGGAGTCGGCGTGGTAGAATATTCCATTGACGATCGCGCCTTGGTACAGGGTATCGCGGGCTTCGAATACAAGGCGGATTGCTGGGTGGGCCGCTTTTTGCTCGGGCGCTACGCGGAAACGCAGCCGAACAATCCGAACGCGCTCAGCAACAACTACCAATCGGTCATATTCTTTCAAATCGAACTCAACGGCTTGACGAGCGTTGGTGTCAATCCTCTCGATCAATTGAAGCAGAACATCACCGGGTATCAGCGCGTCAATCCGGCGCCCTTGACGGGCGGTCCATTCGAAAACTATCAGTAGGCGTCCTGGCTGGCGTGATGTCGCTCCTTTCCCCGATCTTTCCGATGCTCCGTGCGCGCCGTTGCCTCGCTCTTGCAACGCTGGTCGCGATCGTGCTTTCGGCGCCTCTGTTCGCAACGGCCCAGGAGGCGCCGGCGCCCGCCTCCGCGCCTGTTGGCGCAACGGCGGCCCCGTCGGCGGGCAAGCCCGCCGCCGCCGCGAACACGGCACCGACGGCAACGCCGCAGGCGGCGCCCGCTGCGCCCGCCAAGCCGGGCGCTCCCCGCATGCTCGATCGCATCGTCGCCGTCGTCAACGACGAAGTCATTACGAACGGCGAACTCGAGTATCGGATTCACCTCGCCGAAACCCAGCTGTCGCGCCAACGCATCGCAATGCCGCCGTCCGACGTGCTGCGCAAGCAGGTACTCGAGCGGCTGATCCTCGATCGCTCGCAACTGGAGCTTGCCAAGGAAACCGGCGTGCGCGTCGACGATGGCACGGTGAATGCGGCCGTGGGCCGCATGGCCGACCAGAACGGGATGAGCATCCAGGCCATGCGCGCGAAGGTCGAATCCGACGGCGTGCCGTTCAACCAGTTTCGCGAAGACATGCGCGACGAGATCACGATGATGCGCGTGCGCGATCGCGAGGTCGATTCGAAGATCCAGATTTCCGAAGGCGAGATCGACAACTACCTGCAGGAGCAGGCCAACACGACGGAGAGCACCGAGGAATTCGATGTCGCGCAGATCCTCATCGGCGTGCCCGAAATCGCCAGCCCCGAATTCGTCGAGCGTGCACATCGCCGTGCCGAGGACCTGCTGGCGCAAATTCGTACCGGCGCCGACTTCGCCCGCCTTGCGGCCGGCTATTCCGCCGCTCCCGAGGCCCTGCAGGGCGGCGACCTGGGCTGGCGCTCGATGGACCGCCTGCCTTCGCTGTTTGCCGACATGGTCAAGAAACTCAAGCCGGGCGAGATCTCGCCCATCGTGCGTAGCCCCGTGGGCTTCCACATCCTCAAGCTCGTGGCCCAGCGCGACAGTTCCAATGCGCGCATCTCCAACAAGCCGGTTCTGCAAACGCATGCGCGCCATATCCTGCTGCGCGTCACGGATGCGATGCCGGAAGAGGAAGTCAAGCATCGCCTGCGCGACCTGCGCGAGCGCATCGTCCGGGGTGGCCAGGATTTCAGCGAGCTCGCCCGCTTGTATTCGGTCGATCCTAGCAGCACGCGCGGGGGCGACCTGGGCTGGCTCTACCCGAACGACACGGTTCCGCCGTTCGAGGAGGCCATGAACGCCCTGAAGATCGGCGAGATCAGCGAACCCGTGCAGTCGCCATTCGGGTTCCACCTGATCCAGGTGCTCGAGCGCAGGACGGAGGAATCGTCCGTCGAACGCAAGCGCCTGGAGGCGCGCCAGGCGATACGCGACCGCAAGGCCGAGGAAGCGATGCAGGAGTGGCTGCGCCAGCTGCGCGACCGGACCTATGTCGAGTACCGTCTCGACGACGCCCGGTAAACGCCTTGCCGTAACGTGCGGGGACCCCGCGGGCATCGGGCCCGAAGTGGCGCTGCGCGCCTGTGCCCAATCCGAATTTCCCTGTGAGCTTCTTTGCGACGCGCAGTTGCTCGAGTCGACCGCGCGTTCGCTGGGCCTTGCCTGGCCGCTGCCCCCGCACCTGCATGTCCGGCATGAGCCTCTCGTGGCCGCCGTGCAGCCGGGGCATGCGGACCGCCGCAACGCCGCCTACGTGCTGCGCCTGTTGGACCGCGCAATCCAGGGGTGCGTCGACGGCACCTACGCGGCGATGGTCACGGCGCCGCTCAGCAAGGCCATCATCCAGGAATCGGGTGTCGCATTTCGCGGCCACACGGAATATCTCGCTGAACGCACGGGTTGCGCGCAGGTCGTGATGTTGCTGGTCGGCGGTGGCCTGCGCGTTGCGTTGGCTACAACGCACATCGCGCTCGCCGAAGTCCCGCAAGCGATCACGAAGGCGTCTCTGGTGTCCGTGTTGCGCGTCATGCACGCCGACCTGATCACGCGCTTTGCGATTGCAAGGCCGCGCATCGCGGTCACGGGGCTCAATCCGCATGCGGGCGAAGGCGGCCACATGGGTCGCGAGGAGATCGAGACCATTGCTCCGGCCGTCGCGCAAGCACGCAGTCTGGGGATCGATGCAAGCGGACCTTGGCCGGCTGATACGGTATTCACCCCGCAAAAGGCCGCACAGTTCGACGCAATCCTCGCGATGTATCACGACCAGGGACTGGCGCCGCTCAAGCTGGCGAGCTTTGGCCACGGGGTGAATGTGACCCTGGGCCTGCCGTTCGTGCGTACATCGGTCGACCACGGCACGGCCTTCGATATCGCGGGCAAGGCGCAGGCGGATCCGAGCAGCATGGAAAACGCGCTTGCCCTCGCGGCGCAACTCGCGGGTCAGCAGGGCCACGGCCGTGGAAGAGCATAAAGCCCGCAAGAGGTTCAGCCAGAATTTTCTGCATGACGCGGGCGTGCTCGAACGGATCGCGGCAGCGATCGATCCGGGGCATGGCGAGACCATCGTGGAAATCGGCCCAGGCAAGGGTGCCCTGACTGCCCACCTGATCGCCGGCGCCGGCCGCATCACCGCCGTCGAGATCGACCGTGACCTCGCCGAGCGCCTGCACACGCGCTTTGCCGAAGGCGGATTGCAGTTGATCGTCGGCGATGCACTGGACCTGGACTGGCGCGATTTCGCGGAGAGTCGCGGCGGCTACATCCGCATCGTCGGCAATCTTCCTTATCACATCTCGACGCCGCTCCTTTTCGCCCTGCTGCCTGCCGCCTCGCAGGTCATCGACCAGCACTTTCTCCTGCAACGCGAAGTCGTCGAGCGCATGGTCGCACCACCCGGCGGCAAGGACTACGGCCGACTTTCGGTGATGCTGCAGGCCCGGTATCGACTCGAGCGCCTGTTTCACGTGGCCGCCGGCGCGTTTACGCCCGCGCCGAAGGTGCAGTCAAGCCTGGTGCGCATGGTCCCGCTCGGTCCCAATCAGCGGCCGGCGGTTCCGGATGAAGCATTCCAGCGCGTGGTCACGGCGGCGTTTTCGCAACGGCGCAAGACGCTGCGCAATGCGCTGTCGAGCGTGCTCACGCAGGCGCAGATCGAAGAGGCCCAGGTCGATCCGGCCGCGCGCGCGGAGACACTGGACGTAGCCGCCTTTGCGCGCCTGGCCTCGCGCCTATCCGTGCGGCTCGCCTGAAGGCGGCGCCGGCGGCTTGCGACCGGAATTGCGCTGCGGCTTTTTGGCGCCTGGCGGTGTCGGCTCGGAGTGCGTGGCCGCCTTCGCCGCACCTTGCCGTCCGCGCAAGGGTCCTAGCCCGATCTTGCGGTAGATGCGCTGGTTCCAGCGGCGTGCGAGCGGGGAATTCACGATCCAGCGCCGGCTGAACGCGGCGATCGAACCGCGCGTATGCCAGGCCATCATCAGTGCGGTTTCCAGGCGGGCGCTGGCGTGGTAGAGCGCGCGTCCGGATTCGCCATACACGATGCCCAAGGCGAGCGAAGGAAGCCCCAGGTAGCCGAGCGCGATCGCGATCGACATTGCGCGCATCGCGGAAAAGGACCCGTGCTCCGCATGGCCCACGGCCGCCGCGATTTGCGCGAGTCCCGGTTCGATATCGGCCCAGATGTTGAACAGGATCGTCCAGAGACTGACGAACGCGATCGGTCCTACCATCCACGACAGGGCAACGCGGCCGCGACCCGGCCAGAGCAGCACCCAAACGCCGATCGTCGAGATGAGGATTGCCATGGCCTTCGCGACACCCAACGCAAACGGCAGGACCGAAACGACCAGCGTGGAGAGGGCGCCCATCAGCAAGGATGTGATGGTCAGCAGCGTGGTCGTGAGCGGTTGTTGCAGCCAGGTCGTCCAGCTGACCGTGTTGTACCGGTCCGCGTCGGGGACATGCAGCTTCGAAGATGCCTCGACCAAGGGGGCCATGGCGGAGGCGCAGGTGGCAACGCCGCTGCGCTGGCAGAGGCTGCCCAGCGCGGCGCGTGCGGCCGGATCGCGTGACAGCGAGACACCGGCGCTGAAGAGGATCGATCGGCCGAGCAGGTCGTAGTACTGGTCGTAGCTTGCGACGGGGCCGGCAGTCGTCGCTTGGGGCAATTGGTCCCGCAATTGCGCCGCCAGCGCATCGGCTCTTTGCATGGCGTCGTCGAAAGCCGGCGGGACCGCAAATCTCGGACTCGAGGGAAAGCCGGGCGCGCGCTGCGCGAAGGACACGACGGGCGGTGCATCGTCGACGATGCTCCACGAAGCGGCGTCGGCATTTTGCGTCATCTGGTTGATCATCGGCGCCTGCATCGCAACGGCCGCCGGAAAGTCGAGTCCGGAGCTTGCCAGCAGATTGCGCACGGCCGCTGCGCGTGCAGCCGTTTCCGTCCCGACGAATTGCGCCGCGACGGGCGTCGGATTGAGGAATTCGTTCATCAGGCCGGCACTGCGAAGTTGCTCCGCAAGATCCGGGCGATCGCGCAGGACCTGGGGCACGAGGCGCCTGCGCCAGATCTCGAGATTGGCCTTGACCTGCGGATCGTTGACGGTGGCCGGATCGGCGGCGATGTCATCGACCTGCGCGGCGACCCCAGGAACCGTCAGGACCGGCTGGCTGTGCGTCAGTGCGCGCAGGGCGATCGCGGCATTGGCGCCGATGCGTTCGATCCAGTAGGTCAGATGGGGCGCCGAACCGGTGCGTACCTGGAAAATTCCTTCGATCTGCCCCGGTGCGGCATACGTGAGAGAGGCCAGGTCGATTTGTTGCGCCTGCAAGGTCAGGAACGATGCCAGTGCGACACAAATGAGGTGACGAACCCAGATCTCCGGCCGGCGTTCCAGCGCGCTTTGCAGGAGGGCATAGACGAGTCCGAGCGCCGCGAGGACGTAGAACAGCCACGAAAGGGCGGAACTTGCAAGCGCCTGGTTCAAACGGCCCACCAGGGCGTAGGCGCCTGCCGTGAACAGATCGATGAACTGCTCGCCCACGGGCTCAGTCGCGGTCGGCGAACAGTTGCAGCAAACCCCGCATGGTGAATTGCGGTGCCTTCGGCTCCGTGCGCGCGGACGCGCCGCGCGCATCGAAATCGGCTTCGACCTGCTCGAGAGCGAGCATTTGCGAGCGCACCACCTGCGCCTTGGCTGCTTGTGCCTTTGCCTGCGTATCGGCCTCGAGCAGCAGTTGCGCGATTTGATCCTGCAGTCGTTGGCGCCGCGCCTGTGCATGCGCCGCGTCGGCACCATCCATCGCGCGCACATCGATGCGCGAGGCCTGCTGGTAGAGCTCGAGTACGCTCGCGTACAAAGCGCTGACGGCGAGTTGGGTGGCGAGCGCATCCTTGAACAGGTTGCGCGAGGCGCTGCCGAGCAGGCGTGCGCTCTGGAATGCACCGGAGCTGACGAGCGCCGCGGCGTTCGCCGGCAGGCAGCCGTTGGGGTCAGGCGTCGCGGCAAGGAGCGCGCCGGGTCCGCAAGCGGCAATGGATTCGGGCTTCGCTCCCGCATCGATTCGGTCAAGCGCGGCTCGCGCCTGGTTGTGCAATCGGTCGGCCATGCTCGCCATCGTCAGCTGTGCGGGGCGCATCTGCAGATTGCCCCCGGCGATTCGTTGGTCCGGGAGCAAGGCCAGCAGTGCCAGTGTCTCCTGCGTGACATCGACGTGCGTGAAGCGGCGCAGGAAGTCTTCGGTGGAAGCTGCCGCAGGCAGGTTCAAGCCGTCGAAAGTGTGTTCGATGGAGCAGCGCCGGTACGCCTCGGTCGGGGCGGTGCCGCGCGCAAGCTCCTGGTCGAAGCATTGATCGCCCGCCTCGGCCATCGCGCGCGCACCGGCATCCTGTCCGCGCGAACGTGCAGCCTGTGCGTCGCAGGTTTGCGCGAACGCGGAAAAGCGTGCCGTGTATTTCTTGTCCATCATGTCCAGTACCGAGGAGATGGTCGGATTGGAATATGCAAGTGCAATGAGATAGTTGCTTGCCGCCGACTGCGCGCCGCTGAGCAGGGAATCGCGCAGTTCGGCGAGCAATTCACCGGGATCGAAGGAGCGCAGGAAGGCGTGGAAATCGACACCTGAGCAACCCAGGCGCGCGCCACCGGTGAATCCGAAGGACGCGCCCGGGACGCTGCTTGCGGGAAACTGCGACTGCCACTGCGAACCGGCACCCAGTTGTGCTCCCAGGCCCAGGTCGCGTGCGCTCGCATTCGCGCCGTAGTTGGAAGCCCCGGCGGAATCCGCAGCGGAATCGGCTTGCGCGCGGGTGACGGCGGGCCCGGCAAAAAGGAGGACCCCGATGAGGACGGCGGCTCCGCTATGGAACATGTGGCGCACCATGCACGCTGACTTCCGTTGCCTGGCGCGCCGCCTCGCGCATGGTCTGCGCTGCGCTTCGCAATTGGGCGAACGAAAGCGTGCGCGCGTCGAAGAACCTGACCAGGCCATTGCGCACGTCCTCCAGGCGCAGGAAGGGCAATGCACTTGCGTCGACCATGCCGGGATCGACGATTGCGACGTCGAGCGGAGCCGGGATGGCCGCAAGCTCGCGGCGCAGCGATTGCGGATCGAAGTCGCCGACCAATTCGACGCGCGCTTGCAGAAAGGGAACGCGCAAGGCCAGCATGCGCATCAGGCGCAGCGCGGGTTGCGCCTGCGCACTTTGCGGCCGCTGCGTGAGGACGATGCGCATCTTGCGAAATGCCAGCGCGTCGGCGACCGACAGATGGACCGCTTGCGCACCGGCATCGGCCTCGACTGCGGTCATGCGGGCAGCGACGTAGGATGCAACCGCCATTGTTTCCTCCTGCTTCTGCACCATGGCACGGATGTTGGCGTCGCTCGGATCGAGCAAGGCGCGGACGGCTTCGCGTGGCGGCTTGCCGTAATCGGCAAGATAGCGATCGACAAGGGCCTCCAGCCTTGCCGGCGCAGCTGCGACGTTTCCTGGGGCGCAGTCGCGAATGCCGGGGCGTAGCGCCGACGCGCAATCGATCGTGCTGGCGCCAGGCTCGAGCGTTGGCGAAAAGTCCTGCGCATGCGCAAGCGAGGCGGCGGACGAAAGGAGTGCGGCCGCGAGCGCCGCGTGCGCGCTATCAACGGGCATCGGCTGACATGCCCAGGCGCATGGGATTACCCAAAGGAGTGAGCACGACGAGGGAATTTGCGGTGATGGAGACGATGCGCCAACCGGGCAACGGCGCTTCACCGATTTCGTACCAGGCCGCGGGTGCGAGAGCGGCCGATGCGGAAGACCGAAGCTGGATCCGGACTCGCGCGGGACCCGGGTTCGTGCGAATCGATTCCAATGCGAAAGGTGCACTGCGGCCGTCGAGCGTTCGCAAATAGGTGCTGACCGTTAGGGCGCTCAGCGCGTCGATAGCGCCGGGCGGCGCGACGGCACCTTCGATTGCATCGGGAATTCGCAGAGCGCCTGGGGCGGTCTGCACTTCGGGCGGCGGTGCATGGGGCGCCGGATTCGGCTTCGCATTCGGCCTCGGCATGCGTTCTTGCACATCGGCATCGAGCGCGGCCACGCGGGTAACCGACCCGGCATTTTCGCGGGCGAAGTTGCGCAAAGGCTCGAGCATGGCGGCCACGCGCAGCGTGTCGTCGTGGATCACGGGGCGAGGCGGCAGGCCTTGCAGCAGGGCGGATGCGGTGTCGATCAGCTTGCGGCGCTCGTCAGGGGCGGAATGACCCACACGCATTTGCGCCGATAGTAGTGCGAGGAACAGGCCGCTCAATGTCATTGCGAGCAACAGGGCTCGAGTGCCCAGGCGGTGCCAGGACTGCAATGACGACGGCATCATGCGTTCATCGCAAGCGGCAGGCTGGCGCCACGTGCCGGTCCCGCGAGGGTGCGCGTGTCGCCACGCATTCCCGGCAAGCCATAGGGCGACTCGCGGGCAAACCGCTGCACCGCTTCGAGCATGTTGCCGCAGGCCCGGTAATGGCGCTCGATTCGCTCCTCGTCGCCCGGGTCCGTCGTGGCGATCGCGTAACGCAAGGGGTCCGGAATGAGCAATCCCTTGGCCGATTTCATGCCGTCGATCGAAACGAAGAATTCGCTGTAACGCCGTTTGACCAGGCGCAAGTTGCGGACCAGCTCCATTTCGCGCTCGTTGAGGCGGATGTAGTTGGGCAGGTCGGCCTGCCCGGCAGGATCGAGCGGCAGGACGATCTTGGTTGCCGTGTTGACAAGCATCACGCGTCCACTTGGCGTGTCCAGATCCTTGGGGTCCTGGACGATCGGCAAGGCAAACCCGCCGAGGCTGCGGTATGCCTTGAGGGACCGCTCGAGGATTGCGGCCGCGTGCGAATTGCGAACGAGGGCCCAGACTTCGTCCGCGATCAGGCCCTTGGGAACGCCGCGCAGCGACGGGTCGGTCATCACCTCGTCGATCAGGGAAAAGACGCAGAACGATGCCAGGGCCGCGCAAGGTTGATTCAGGATGTTGCCCAGGTTGAAGAACACGAAGCGCTCGCCGGGATGTATGCCTCGCGGAGAATTGAAAAGTTGGCGATAGGGACCCTTGCGATAGGGGTGCAACTGCGCGGCCAGTTGACGTCCCAGGGAGCCGAAAGAGCGCTCCAGTTCCAGGCAGACGTGTTCGAGCAAGGTTTCGCGCATGGCAACATCGCGCGCGCTGTCCCAGTTGCGTTGGGCCGCGTGCATGACGGCGGACTGGAGGGCGACCTCCGCTTCACGCGAAAGCCGGGCCTGCTTGTCGCCTTCCGGGAGCATGAGCGAGAGCGCGGCGAACCAACGGGCCTGGTTCTCGAGGGTCGGCCGGCCGCAGAAGGGATTGAGCGAGAGCTCCGTGTCGAGCGACACCTCGACGTAGCGTCCCAGCAGGAGCGCGAGCTTGCGGTAATCCGCCTTGATGGACAGCAGGAACAGGCGGACGTCGGGCAGTCGCCACAGGTGCAACAGGTAGTCGTGGACAAAGAAGCTCTTGCCGGAACCGGATTGCCCGACCACGAGGGCATGGGGATTTTTTTCGGCTTGCGTCGGATCGAGAAATAGGGGCTCCCCGAGCGGGTTGGCGTACATGACGATCGGTGCAGGACGCGCATCCCCATGGACAAACGGCGCGGGAGCCGTGCCTGTCCAGCTTCCACCGCCGGGATGAAGGTCGGCGCAGTCGCGCGACAGGAAGCGCCGGCCGCGGCGTAATTTGCGTTCGGTTTCGGGATAGCACGCAAACGGCAGGCACGCACGCAAGAGCAGGGTTGCGCCGATATCGCGTTCCAGTGCGCACTCCAGTTCCATCGATTCCAGCAGCTTGCATACCCGCAGCCCGGCCTCCTGCGCTTGCAAAGCGGTTGGCGCGGCGATATGGACCTGGAGGCGCATTTCAAACACACGTTCGCCCTCCGCGAAGATTCTCTGCTCGACTTCGCGCAAGGCCTCGGAGCGTGCCTGCATCTCGGTTTCGTTGAATCGGTGTGTCGATCGCGCGTTGAGCAAAGCTCGCGCCTTCAGTTGCAAGAGCGCGGCAGTGGGGGCGATTGGCGCTATCGTGAGCACGACGTTGACCCAGGGCAGAACCTCGGCGAGGGCGTTGAGCATGCCCGGCGCGACGGCGCGCGGTTGCCAGAGCATCGAAACGACGCGGTGATGGCAATCGTGACCGCCCGAATGCGTGCGAAAACCCTGCGGCTCCATGTCTTCGATCGATCCCATCGCGGCGAGGGCATCGCGCAGTTCATTGCCGGCTTCGCTCCAGCGGGCAGTCGATGATCCGGCAGCGCCCGGCGATGCACTGAGCTGCACACCCGGCGGCCTCTGCGGGAACAGGATGGACACGACCCAGCGCAACAAGGCGCCGCCGTCCAGCGCCTGGGCGCGCCAACCTTGGGCATCGATGGCGGCCAGGACATCGCGCACGGCGGCCACGAAGCGTGCGCCACGTTTTCGTGCCTTGGATTCGGGCGATAGCTGTTGCCAGAAGCTCGCGAGGGCCCTGTTTTGGTGGAGCGGCCGTATTGCCTGGAGGTAAGTTCCGAATGTCGATACCAAGCCCGGGTGCGCCAGTCCCAAGGGCGCGGATTTGAGCGCGATGGCGATGCGCAGGGTACGAGGGAAGAAATTGATGGCCTCTTGCTCGGGGAAGAATCCGTTGCGCTGCGCCTCGCGCCAGCGCTGGACAAAGGCCTCGCCGAAGCGACGCGCGCTCGCATCTTCGCCCCGTTGGCTGCAATACCGGTGCAATTGCGCTTCGACGTCGGGTTCGGCGCGCACGAACCATTGCCAACGCATGCCAGGCGGCAGCGCATGCAAAAGAACGGCGATTGCATGCGCCACGGCAGCCTCGCCATCGACCTGTGTGTCCACCACCGGAACGGGTATTTCAAACGCATAGCCCAGGGTATCGTCGGCGAGCAGGTGCAGCGGACCGAAACCCTCGAATTCGCCGCAACACAGATACGGCAGCTCATCGGCAAGCGCGCGCGTGTCGCGGGGCATCATCGGTGCGCCACCTCGCCATGAGGCGTTTCTTCTGCCGCGGGAGTGGTCAGTGGCATTGCGCTCCGGCTGCCATCGTTCATGATCCAATGAAAGCCGGAAACGGGAATTGCCACCCACTCCCCGAAATGCCGGTTGCCGTCGCCATCGACCCATTCGTAGAGATAGGCCAGGCGAATATCGGGCGTGCTGAGCAAGGGACGTTGCGCACCCGGCGGAAGTGGCGCCGAGGACAAGGCCGGAACGGGCTCGGGAAGGGATCGGAATTGGCTAACCGACGCTTGCGATGCATCCAGCGCCTGGTGCATCGACATGGTCGGGACGCGTACTTCCGTAGCCGGAGTCGCGCAGGCGAGCAGGGCAGCCGAAAGCGAGGCAGCCACGACGATTCGCAGCTTGCAATCGATCATGGGCTCGCCAGGTGCGTTTGCGTGATGTCCTTGCCGGCAGGTGGGACCCGCAAGTCATTGGCCAGCACGACCGTCACCGGTGTTCCGCCGCCGACCTGCAAGGATGGCGTGAACAGGTTGTAATACTCCGTGATCGATTGGCCGATGGCATTGGCGGCGCCGCTTGCCGCTCCTCCCAGGGCATCCACGCCCGTGCTGCCGATGAAGGTGGAACTGCTTCCGGACACTGGACCGCCGGTGCCGCTGGAAATTGTGTTGATCTGGTATTGCTCCTGGCTCAGGCGCTGGCCCACTCCGCCGATGGCACCGCCGGCTGCCGCAGCCAGTGCCTTGCGTCCGACGTTTTCCACGATCGTTGCGCGCACACCGCGAATGCCGTCCGCATCCACAAGCCATCCGGCGGTATCCCAGGTGCGCGAGGCGCCGTCCTGGAAATTGCAGGTCAGGCGGCTGAGCTTGAAATCGATACGGCCCGCCGCGATTTCGGGGCGACCCTGCACGAGCGCGAAGCAACCGTCCAGGTCGGTAAGGAAACCATTTGCCGACTGATATTCGCCTTGCAATGCGACGACGCTTTCACGATCGGGGCCGCCCATTACCGCGACGACACCATTGAGCAGTCGGCCCTCGATGAAGCCGTGCGGCGCGATGTTGGGGTCGCCCGGACGACCGGGCCGTATCCCCGCTGCCGCGGCGACGGGCAGTGGCCGGGCGGTTTCTGCCGGGTCGCCCAGGGCTGCAAGGAGCGAAGAGGAGGAGTCGGTTGCAGCACGCAGATCCGAACCCGTGTCGCCGGCGCTGGCGTGGCGGGCGTTCACGCGGGGTGGGTCGGGGTCGGAATCCGCCGACGTCGATGAACCTGCGTCGCCCGTCGCGAGGTGACTGCCAGGTCCGGACCCGGCAAGCGATTGCTCAAGCGCCTGCACCTCGTCGCCCAGCGCCTTTTGTTGCTGTTCGAATTGCTGCAACCGTTCCACCTGCTGCTCGTTGGATTGCGCCAGGGCTGCCTGCAACTGCTGCGAAACCTGCTGCTGGAAGGATTGGATGAATTTGTCGGATGGTGTCGCGGAGCCGAATATGGACGAGTCGCCGTTGGTGCTGGCGGCCGTGTCGTCACCGGCGGCGCGTGGCGAATCCGACGGGAATAGCAGGACCACCGCGGCGGCTGTGCAAAACCCCGTAGCCACGTACGCGAGAGTGCGCATGCGGGTGAAACGACCGGACCGGAAATCAATTTGCACTGGCGGATCCGTACACGAGGTACACGTGCGTGGAAGTGCGATCGGCATTGAGTTCGAAATCGTCTGCCGCCATTGCGCGCAAAGCGCCGAGTTCCGGAATGCGTATGAGTATGTTCGCCGGCACAATGGGGATGGGCTGGTTGGCGATGCTGGCGCTCAAGCTCGCGAGAACGCCGGTCTGCCGACGGGAGCGCCAGACTTCCTGGGCGACAATTCGATAGGGTGCCTGGTCGAAAAGGACGCGTTGGCTTTTCTGGATTTGGTATCCGGCCGGGGCGCTCCCCTTCATCATGGCCTTGAGCAAGCCAAGTATCGAGGCGTGCATGCGGCCGGATGGTGTTTCCTCGCGTACGGCGAGGTTCTCGACCGTCACGATGGGCGCGAACGGCAGCGCGCTGCTGACGCGCGCGAGATACAAGGTTCCGGATTCGCGCCCGCGCAGGGTGAGGCGCTGTTCGATCGCCGCGACGCGTGGCCGGATGATGAGGGTATGCGCATCGAGAAGCGTGCACGCGACCTCGCGCTCTCGTTCCCAGGAGTCGTCGAACGCTTCGGGCATGACCAGCCGCGTATCCGAGCCCAGGCGCACAGGCACGCGCAAGTAGGTCTTGCCGTCCCAGGTCGATTCGCCGGCGAATGCGGTGCAGGAAATTGTTGCGAGCAGGAGCATGAACAGGGCAGACAGCGGACGTGACAGCGGACGTGACAGCGG
>Ga0181537_10000541_pt1 | contig 35453 bp, 29 predicted proteins | sample PEATcosm2014_Bin_39_FD_119765 | JGI IMG/M metagenome (GOLD analysis project Ga0181537, IMG submission 119765) | Peatland microbial communities from MTU Mesocosm Facility, Houghton, MI, USA - PEATcosm2014_Bin23_10_metaG | ecosystem: Environmental > Terrestrial > Soil > Wetlands > Peat | place... | reverse complement strand
TGGGCCTTGCTGCCATGACTTCGTAGTACCCAACGTGGGTAATACGAAACCATGCTTCTAACTCCCTCACAAATATCTGCTTACCAGCTTGTTCTCTCAACTCGCAGTAAACTCCCGCTAGACGCCGATGCCTTTGCCCGGGAAAGGTCGGCCAGGGCGTCGAAGGCGTATACCCGTTCGCCCTGGATTTGCAGAGCGTCGAAGAGTACGTCTTATGAGCTCTCGAATGCACCGCTACGCAGCCGGTCTTGAATGGGCGCTTCAATTTCGGGACGCTTTATTTCGATGGTCATTGTCTGCCCTTTCAAGAGCCTCTCTCAACCGTACTGCCATGCGGGGCTTGGGTCAACTGGAATGGCCGTGGTGACAGAGCAGCGTTTGAACGCCGCGCGCGAGACAAGGGCAGCATCGAGCGGGCAGACACTTTTCGGATTGCGCGGGCTCGCGGTCTTCGACCACATAGCCGGCAGGAAGCTGGAACATTGCCGGATCGGTTTCCGAGCGGGAGGCATCGACTACGTTAACCACCTGCGTGCTTTCTCGCGAGTGCTCGCGCGTGACCGACAAATTTACTTGTAGATCAGGGGAGTCCGAGAACTCTCGCGTGGTAACCAGCGGGTGGCTATTCCCAACCACGCCCCTGTTGATCGTAACCGTCTCGTGAGTGCCGACGACGCTGAGACCGTCCATAGAATCAGCCCCAGGTTCTCGCGGGTCAGGGAACGTTTTCCGTTGCCGAAATCGCCGACCGGCCTCGGTGTAAACGAAGTGGGAGCGTGGTAGTTGGTTACTGAGCAGCGATGAGTTGCCACATTGCAGGCGGTTCGCGTGTGGGTGGTAGGGTCGAAGACCCTAATCTCTTTGAGTTTTTTCGCTCGAATCGAGTGGAACCGACGAAGTACTGCGTGCCGCCATCGGGTCCTCGCGATGATTCTTCCGAGTCTTAAGCAACGAGGGTGCAGGAGAAAAGCAGGGATGCGAGCAAGGCGCAGAACTTCATAAAACCACCTCACTGTTCGACTTCGAAAATATGGCATTTGAAGGAATCCGCACTCAACTAAGTGTGTGGAGGAAACAGTGTGCAGAATCCCTGACGTGATTGCCGCATCGGAAAAGTCGCGGCCGGGCTTTGCCCCGGCCGGGACAGACGAGGCCGCCTCTCTCTACGCGCGCGGGCTAGACTTCCAGAATTACGGGCATGATCAGCGGGCGGCGTTGGGTTTGTTTGGAGATGTAGCGCTTCAGGTCGGTACGGATTTTTTCTTTGATCACGCCGTAGTCTGCCTTTTCTTCCTGGCTGGACTGGTCGAGGGTGTCCATCACAATCTGGCGTGCGCCTTCGAGCAGACCGTCTTCGCCGGGGTTGAAGCCGCGAGTGACGATCTCCGGAGAAGTCTCAATTCGGCCGGTCAGTTTGTGAATGGCGATGATCGGCAGCACGATGCCGTCTTCGCTCAAGTGCCGGCGGTCTTTGATGATCAAGTCCTCGACCACATCGGTGCGGTTGCCGGAATCGATGCAGACACGGCCGATGTTCACGCGCCCAGCCTTGCGCGCGCCGAGTTCGTCGAACTCGAGAACGTCGCCGCTTTCGATCAGCATGACCTTGCCGACGGAGCCGTGCATCGCCCCGGCCATCTCGGCATGCAACTTCAATTGCCGGTATTCGCCGTGGACGGGAATGAAGTAGCGTGGCTTGACCAGGTTGATGATCAACTTCAGTTCGTCCTGGCTGGCGTGCCCGCTGACGTGCACCGGCGGGTAAGTACCGTCGTCATAAATTACATAGGCTTCGCGCCGGAAGAGGTGATCGATCATGCGGTAGATCGTTTTCTCGTTGCCGGGAATGATGCGCGAGGAAAGGACGACGGTGTCGCCCTTTTCGATTTTCGCATGCTTGTGATTGTCGACGGCCGCGCGCGAGAGCGCGGACATAGGCTCGCCCTGGGTGCCGCTGATGAGCACGCAGACTTTTTCCGGAGGGAAATTCTTCATCTCTCCGGGATTGATGACCAGGCCTTCGGGAACTTCGATGTAGCCCAGGTCCTCGGCTATCTCCGACGAGTTGTTCATGGAGCGGCCGATAAAGGCGATTTTGCGGCCGTGAGTGTGGGCCAGTTCAACGGCCAGCTTGATGCGATGAATAGAAGAGGAGAAGCACGAGATGAACAGCCGCCGTTGTGTGTGCGCGAAAATCTCGTCAAACTTGCGCCGCACCGCGCGCTCGCTCGGCGTATAGCCTTTACGCTCGACGTTGGTGGAATCCTGAAACAACGCGAGAACGCCGTTTTTGCCGTATTCGGCGAAGGAGTGCAGGTCGAAAAGTTTATTGTCGGTGGGCGTGGGGTCGACTTTGAAATCGCCCGTGTGGATGATGACGCCGAGCGGAGTCTGAATCGCCAGCGCGACGCAATCCACCAGGCTGTGCGTCACGTGAATAGGATGAACAGTGAACGCGCCTACCTTGAAGCGCTCATTGGGACGCATCTCGCGAAGATCGGCATCGTCGAGCAGGCCGTGTTCGTCGAGTTTGTCTTCGACGTACGCGAGGGTAAACTCCGTACCCCACACCGGCACTTTGAGCTCGGAAAGAAACCACGGCAGCGCCCCGATGTGGTCCTCATGGCCATGAGTGAGGACGATGCCTCGCACCTTCTGACGGTTTTCGATGAGATAAGAAATGTCGGGAACAACGATATCGACGCCGAGCAACTCCGCTTCGGGGAACATGAGGCCCGCGTCGATGACGATGATATCGTCACCCCAGCGAACGGCCATGCAGTTCATGCCGAACTCGCCCAGGCCGCCGAGGGGGATGACTTGCAGTTTTCCAGTTGGCATTGGAAGTAAGAATGATGCTAGCACAGGCGCGCAGAGTTCTGAGTAGCGAGTTCCGGGTTGCCAGTTGCGAGGCCAAAAGGCCGCGGACCGGAATGGGACTTAACCTCTGCGTCCGGTGGCTATCAGAAACCAGGAAAGGAAGCGCCCCTCCGGAATGGCTTTCTGTCTCTCCGTGCGGTAAGGTTGAAGTCATGGCTGCGGAAAACAAATCCTGGCTGCGGCGCCGCGTTGAGGACGGCCTGATCAAAGGGCTTACCCGCGCTTATTCCACGGTGCAAGTGAATCCTGACAAATTTCTGTTGCAGCTACGCACCGCCTACCGGTTGCCGATCAGCGGCTATCACGGCGTCTATTCCCTGGAGGTCGGCGAACTTGACAGCGTCGCCGACGAGATCATTCGCAGCGGAATGAAAGTGGCTGCCGTCGAAGGTGCCGGCTTCGGGCTCGGTGGACTGGTCACGATCGTCCCCGACCTCGGAATTCTTTCGGCGATTACCATGCGCACCATCCAGAAGTTGAGCCTGGTGTACGGGTTTCAATTCAATACCGATGGCGAGATCGCCGAGTTGTGGATCGCCGCGGCCAGCGCGGCCGGAGTGGACGTTGGGCGCGAGTTGATCGAGAAAGAAGTGGTCAACAAATTCGTGCCCAAGGTGATTCAACGCATCGCGGCCGCGGCGAGTGGAGAAATCGTAGAGAAGTGGGCGGGACGGGTAATCCCTCTGCTCAGCTCGGCGATTGGAGCGGCCCTGAATTACTGGTTCGTGCGGGCGTGGGGCGCGCGCGCCAAAGCGCACTTCCGGCAGCGGTATTTGCTGGTGCGGGAGAACGCTCAGCAGACAGCGCTGCCGCCCCAGACCCAGCCCCGCCTTTCCTCGAGCACAAGTTAGCCGAAGTCTGTAAGGGGACGGCTCGTGTGGAGACGGGCACTCTTGCCCGTCCGCAGCGCGAAGCTCGGCCGCCTTTCTCTCCGGTGAAACAACTGGGCCCGTAAGTCTAGGACTTAAGCCCGGTTATTCTTAGTAACAGCGGAGAATGCCATGGCACCAGCCGATAAACCTGCCGGGTGATTCTGTCCCATGCCCCTGTGGTAAAAAAGATTGGCATGCCAATCTTCTACTGCTCGGCGATTCTCTTTGATCTGGATGGGGTTCTCGTGGATTCCACACGTTCCGTGGAACGGCACTGGCGAGCCTGGGCACAACAGAAAGGATTAGATGCGGAAAAAATCATGGCGACCGCTCATGGAGTGCGTGCGATTGAAGTGATCCAGCGCGAGGCGCCGCATCTCGATGCGCGAGCCGAGGTGCGGGAGATCGAGGCTCGCGAAGTCAGCGACCGTGAGGGCGTTGTTCCGATGCCAGGCGCGGCTGCGCTCCTCGCCTCAATTCCTGAGGGCCAGTGGGGCATCGTCACCTCGGGGACGCGGCACTTGGCCACCGGCCGCCTGCGGCTGATGGGCTTGCCCGTTCCAAAAGTTCTAATCACTGCCGATGATGTGGCCAACGGAAAGCCGCATCCCGAGCCCTATTTGAAGGGTGCGGAGTTGCTCAGTGTGAAGGCCGGCGATTGCCTAGTGATTGAAGACGCGCCCGCAGGAATTCAGTCAGCACGAGCGGCTGGCATGAAAGTTGTGGGAATCACGAGCACCTACGCCGCGGAAGCTCTGTCGCACGCCGATGCGGTGATCGAAACCCTCGCAGCGATCCACGTCACATTGAATGGGGCCGGGAAGTTAGGCGTCGACATTCGCTAGCGCGCTCATTTGCCCGTGCGAGAATCCCACACCGGTTTGCCCTTGTCGTCACGGAACATAAGCGTGTCCGTGCCCTTCACCAGTTCCCGCGCGAGGATCACATCCGACGCGTCCTGTTTCACCTTTGATCCCGTGACGGCAATCTGGTCACCTTTGCTGAAACTCATGCCCATCTCGTCCTGAAACGGTTTGGGACACAAATAAATGTGGGAGCTATCGTCGCCGTTCTTGATGATCAGTTCCGTAAAATCCTTCCTGGTTCCGACCGACAAAAGATTCACGGCGTCGATCACTCCTTTGATTTTCGTCTCCGAATGAAGGTCATACTTGGGAAGGCCACCGTCGTCTGCGGGGGCTTTTTGCGAGAGGCCCGGGCTCACGCACAAGAGGACAAACAAAGGGATACGATAGATTACGGCAATGGTTTTGCGTGGCGCTGCGGAAAGTTCTGAACTGAGTAGCACGGCATCTCCTCATGGCTAACGGAAAACCGATGCGGAGGCCGAGGTGCCTCGCTATCTGCGCCACTGCCCCGAGAAAAGACGGGCATCGGTTCCCGGGTTGCCCAACAGATTTCACCAGCGATAACGATAAGGCCGTTCTACCCAGTTTGCCTTTAGAAGGACGGGAGCATCCTACACCCTCGGGTCCATCTGAGGAAGGGTTCGCTGTTATCGTTTCCGTGACCGCCACGCTTTTTATCTAGCCAATTATCTAAGCCAATCTTCCAGTTCAATCCCGCGGTCAGTTTTTTCGTCGCGGTACTTTACGATCACCGGGGTATAGAGCGAAAGATTCCACTCTGCGGCGGCGCCCTTTTTCACGGCGCGCGATCCGGGGACAACGACCGCGCCTTCGGGAACCTCGAGCGGCGCGTCCGCAGTGGCGCGGTAGACTTCGCCGCGCACCAGGTCGTAGAGCGGAGTCGAACGAGTCAGGATAGTCCCTGCGCCCAGCACGGCGCGCGCCCGCACCACGGTACCTTCGTAGACGCCACAATTGCCGCCGATCAATACGTCGTCTTCAATGACGACGGGCGCGGCATTCACCGGCTCAAGCACGCCTCCGATTTGCGCGGCTGCGCTGAGGTGCACGCGCTTCCCGATCTGCGCGCACGAGCCCACGAGCGCGTGCGAATCGATCATGGTCCCTTCATCCACGTATGCGCCCACGTTGACAAACATGGGCGGCATGCAGATGACCGACGGAGCGACATAAGCTCCGGCGCGCACAGACGATCCGCCCGGGACCACGCGCACGCGGTCGGCGACAGAGAACTTGCGGGCAGGGAAGGTGTCCTTATCGACGAATGAAAGGCCGGCGCCGCTGCCCATCTCGACGAGCTCTCCCAGGCGAAAGCCCAGCAGAATGCCTTGCTTGACCCAGGCGTTGACGATCCATCGTCCGTCTTTGCTGGGGCCCGCACGTCTTTGAGCGGCGCGGATCTTGCCCTGCGTAAGCGCGTCGCGGAATTCAAAGAACACGCGCCGTGCTTCGGGATCGTGCTCGACCTCGCCGAGAGCCGCGAAGCGTTCGATGGAAGATTGCAGGGAAGACATGCGGGGAAAGTATATAGGGAAACTAAAAAAGTAAGAGTTCAGAAGTAAGAATGCAGAATCAAAACCGTGACATCCCCTTCCGATTTCGTACTTCTGCATTTTGACTTCTGACTTCTGCCTTCAAACACACTTGCACTCGCTGCGAATCAATATGCCAGTCATACCATGCGCGGCTTCGCGAGCTTCCGGCAGAGCCGCATAGGGGCCGTGCCAGCGGGCGTGGTTGGTGTCGTGGCCGGCAGGGCGTCCTTTGCCGTGGCTGCATTGGCCGCACGATCCGCGATGCAGAACGATCTTGTGCGGGCCCGCTGCCCAGTTTTCGTAGATGTAGAACTCCACCGCTTCGGCGGCTCCGGCGGGTTGGGTGATCAAGCCAACTCCGATAGCAATTTTCTGCAGGCGCGAACGAGTGTCACGGCGCATGGGCAGAAGCGGCAGTCGGTAGACTTCTTCGATTTTTCCCATCATCGCCAGCACCGCCTTGACCGGCAGCGGGCTTGACTCAATGAAGTTCGCGTTCATCAAAGGCAGATACTTGCGATTAAGCGCGCGCGCCGCAGTCCAATCGTTGTTCAGGGCGGCGCGAGTCATAGCCCCCATTTCGTGCGGGATTTCATTGGCCACCACGGAAATCACTCCGACCCCGCCCAGCGCGATCACCGGAAGAGTGGCGGCATCGTCTCCGGAAAAAACCAGAAATGTTTCCGGCACGCTGTGGATGGCCTCGGCGATCTGCGTCATGTTACCGCTGGCTTCCTTTACGCCGACAATGTTCGGAATCTCCGCCAGGCGCGCCAATGTTGCAGGCTCAAGGTTCGACCCGGTGCGTGCAGGCACATTGTAGAGAATCACCGGCTTCTCGCCGACGGCCTCGGCGATCGCCTTGAAGTGCCGGTACTGACCTTCTTGCGTAGGCTTGTTGTAGTAAGGCGAAGCGGTGAGAATGGCGTCCACACCGGGGCGCGCCGCGACTTCTTTCGCTTTTTCAACCGCGTCGTGCGTGGAGTTGGAGGTTGCACCAGCAACAATCGGCACGCGTCCGGCGACGACTTCAATCGCGGTATCGATTACAAACAACCACTCCTCGTGCGTAAGAGTGGGCGTCTCTCCAGTGGTTCCGCACGGAACCAGAAAATCAATGCCGGATTCCACCTGCCAAGTCACCAGGTTACGAAAAGCGGCATCGTCGATCGAGCTATCCTGATGAAACGGAGTTACCAGCGCAGTGCCACAACCACGGAGTTGCATAAGAATAAGATAACGCGAATGAGCAGGGATGGAAAACCGGCCCTCAGGTTTGCTGCTTAAGGCTCCTGCTACGATCTCTACGTGAATCCCGTCCTTTTATATTTCGCATCGGGTGAATCGCTCTACTTCGGTGCATTACTACTTCTGCTAGTGGTCGCGATCTCGCCCTGTCTGATGAACCCGTGGCTATTGCGGTCGCGAAACGTTGCGGCCTGGTTGGCGTTGGCGATGATCGTCATGGCCTGCCCACCGTTTTCGTGGATCCTGGATGCGATGTTCGGAGTCGTGTACTTTCTGTGGCTCGTAGCCTGGAACAGGGCACCAGAACAGAGCTGGAAGGGATTTCGATTTGCCACGATGGCAGTCCTGCTCGTGATATTGCTAGGCCTTCCAATGATCGAACTCCGTCACCGCAGAATGCCCGTGATTGAAATTGAGCCTAGCGACCATATCGTGGTTATCGGAGACTCGATCTCATCGGGCCTCGATGCGCGGGTGGCGCCGTGGCCGGTTGTAATCAGCGGAGGACGGGAATTCAGGTGAAAAATCTTTCGCACCCCGGCGCGACGATCACAGATGGGTTTGCGATGGCTGATGGAGTTACTGCCGAGGACCATCTGATACTGATCGAACTTGGCGGGAACGATCTGATCGCGGGCAAACCACCCGATGTATTCGCACGCGGACTCGAAGCATTGTTGGCGAAGCTGGCTGTGTCCGGTCGTACCATCGGAATGTTCGAGCTGCCATTAATGCCGCAGAGGATTGCGTACGGGCAGATTCAACGTCGGCTCGCGTCTCAGTACGGGATTTCGCTCATTCCGAATCGATATCTCGCGGGAGTCATCGCGGGCAAGGACGCAACCTCGGACGGGCTGCATCTCACCGACATTGGCGCTCGTCGGATGGCCCGGGTCGTAACACAAGCTCTTTCTCCGGTACAGCGAGCACGGCCGGAGAAGCCTACAACCCCCGCCACAGATCCTTGAAATCGTAGAAGCCCCTCTTGCCGGCGAGCCACTCGGCGGCGCGAATCGCGCCTTCGGCAAAGCCATGGCGGGATTTGGCATCGTGGCAGAGATAAATTCTATCTGCCGGGGATTCGAGCACCACCTCGTGCATGCCTACGACTTCGCCTTCGCGGAACGAAGTAATTTCCAGCTCGCCATGCTCGCCGCTGGTTTCGCGCATCGCCTGCTGCAGGACGACCGCCGTGCCCGAAGGCGCATCTTTTTTCTGGGCGTGGTGACGCTCGAAGATTTGTCCAGAATAGCCGTGGTGTAAAGCCGCGGCAGCGGTGCGAGCAACATCGTAAAACAGATTGATGCCGATAGAAAAATTAGAGCCGTGGAGAAATCCCGTCCCGCCCTGCTCAACCTGCTGTCGCACGCGCTCCAGATCGGAGTGCCAGCCTGTGGTGCCGACCACCATATTCTTGCCGGCTCGCACGCAGGCTTCGATGTTGGCGAGCACGCAGTGCGGAGCAGTGAAGTCGATAACTACGTCAACATCGTGAAGCGCCTCGGTTGTGAGTGCGGCGCAGCCGGCGTTCGCCGCGGCGCCCGCGATTCTAATCTGGTGGCGCCGTTCGCGCGCCACTTCCGCAACCAGTGATCCGGTCTTGCCGCGGCCTAGAATAAGAAAGTTCATGGGGAGACTCTATCGCAGAGCGCGCACCATTCCCGAGATCAACTCTTGCAACTTAGGCGAACACTTCCGGATCCGGGTCCGCAAAAAAAGTCTTATGCAGACGCTGCACCACATCGGGCACTTCATCTTCTTCAATCACGAACGTCAGATTAATCTCCGAAGCGCCCTGCGAAATCATACGAATCTTTTTGTCTGCCAATTCGCGAAATACCAGAGCGGCCACGCCGGGCTTTTCGCGCAGGTTCTCGCCCACCACGCAGACAATGGCTTTTCGTCCTTCATATTTTACGTCTGCCAGTTTGGCCAAATCGGCAGCCAGCGCGGGAATCGCCTGATTGGAATCTACCGTGAGCGACACGCTCACTTCCGAAGTAGAAACCACATCCACCGCAACCTTGTGCCGGTCAAACGCGTCGAAAATCGCTTTCAGAAAGCCGTGCGCCAGCAGCATGCGCGGCGCAGCGACCTCCACAATGGTGATGCGCTTCTTGGCAGCAATCGCTTTGAACAGGTTGCGTCCCTGCGGCGCGTGGTTTGTAATGCAGGTCCCCTCGCAGGAAGGATTGCGCGAATTCAGAACATACACAGGAATATTTTTCTGGATCGCTGGCAGCACCGTTGCTGGATGCAGGACCTTAGCACCGAAATAAGCCAGTTCAGCGGCTTCGTCGAAACTGATGACTTTAATGCGCCGTGCTTCCGGACAAATTCGGGGATCGGTGGTGAGAATTCCGTCAACGTCAGTCCAGATTTCAATGCGCTCAGCATTCAGTCCGGCGCCGAAAATCGCGGCGGAAAAATCCGACCCGCCGCGGCCAATCGTGGTAGTAATGCCGGCGCGATTCGACCCGATAAAGCCGCCCATCACCGGAACTTTGCCCGCGTCAAGCAGCGGCTGCACTCGTTCCTCGAGCCGCGCATTGGTTTCCTCAAACTGCGGAACCGCCTGCATATAGTCGCTGTCGGTGACCAGCACTTCGCGCGAATCCACATGGACGCCGTTCAGTCCGCGAGCCGCGAAAGCGGCGGCCACAATGCGGCTAGAGAGCGCCTCACCGAACGATGCCACATGATCGGTGGTCCGTGGCGTGATTTCTCCCACCGCGCAAATGCCGCGCAAGAGTTCGTCGAGCGCCTCGAAGTCCGCGCCCAGTTCGGAATGGAACTCAGTGAAAAGCGCGGTCCCTAAAAGTTCGCTGGCCGTGTTGTAATGGCGCTCCTGCAGCGAGCGGCACAGCTTGAGCGCGGCCTTGCGCTCACCCGCCCCAGCGGCCTTGGCCATGGTCAGCAACGTGTCGGTGACTTTCGCCATGGCGCTCACCACGACCACTGGTTTCTGAGCGAGCCGTCCCTTGACGATTGCGTTCACGCGCTCGATCGCCTTCGCATCTTCTACCGAAGTGCCGCCAAACTTCATCACGATCATCGCAGTGGCTTCCTGGAAAGCGCGATGAGGTAAACCGTGCCGACGCCCGCATTGCGCGGGCCGATAGAAATTTTGCGGTTCATAAGCGAAGTACTTGGGATTCTACAACACAGGCTCACCAAGAAAGGGTCAGCCGAGAAAACAGAGCGCGTACAGAGTGTGGTTCCCGCGCAACTACCCTGCCGTCTATTTCCTGGGGGCGATTTCGCTGCCCACACGATATTCGCTGAGCGGGCCAAATTTTCTTTTTTCCGCATACAGCCGCCAGCGCCGGAACACGATTCGCAGGCTGGCCATCACCGGAATCGAAAGATAAATGCCGAGAATGCCCGCGATTTCGCCCCCAGCCATCACCCCAAAAATCGCCGCCAGCGGATGCAGTTCCATGCTCTTGCCCATGATGCGCGGGGAGGAAACGTAATCCTGGATGAGCCGCCATATGCCCAGAAAAATAATGAGCACCAGCCAGTGGTGGTAGCCGAGCAGCAACGAGACGCTCACGATCACCATTGCCGCCACCAGTGGTCCGACCAGAGGAACGAACTCGAGTACTCCGCCCAGCGTCCCCAGAACCAGCGCGTATTGCACGCGCATCACTGCCAGAAACACGGAATACATCACCAGCGTCAACGCAGCCAGTGTCAGCTGAGCGCGTATGAAATGCGCCAGCATCTGATTCAGATCGTTGAGCACATTTTCCACAAATTCACGTTGCGGTCGCGATTGAATCGCATCCAGCAGGAAATCGCTGAAGGAGCGGCCATCGCGCAGGAAGAAAATTGCCAGCACCGGTACCACCAGGAACAGCCAGGCCTGCTTCGCCACTCCGGCTACGTGCAACCCCACGTTTTGCGCGACCTGCGTGATCTCGTCACTATGGCTCGCCAGAAATGACTGCACCAGTTCCGTGCTCTTTTGATTCCAGCCGTGCTCCTCGCCAAGCTGCGTGGCGAGTTGGCCGGAACTGAGTTGGGTAAGCAGAGCGGGCAAGGCTTGTCCCAGGCGCCCGCCCTCCCGCGTGACCTTCGGACCCACGGCCACAAAAAAAATCACCACTAGCGCGAACAGCAGGGCGTAGATCAGGGCGATGGCGAGCCCCCGTCCCCGCACCACTTTTTCCAGGCGGTTCACCATCGGACTCACGAGATAGGCAAAGAAAATCGCAAAAAGAAAAGCGATCAGAGTCTGGCGGGTCACGTAAAGAAATCCCAACCCCAGCGCAAACAGCAGCACGGTGAGCAGGACGCGAGCCGTACGTGAGTCAGTCAGCAGCAAGAAAGTTCTCCCGAGCGGCCAAACTCCTGCCGCTAGCCTCCCCAATCCCAACTAATCGCGTACCACCTCGGTGTTCTCGGAGGGGATGCCCACCTTGATGAGTTTAAACTTGTCTCCATCGTCCAGCCACAAGGCCCAGTCCAGGCCCTCGCCGCGCAGGTTCAACCGCAACAACTCCCGCTCCACGCCACGAATTGTCACCTTTTCTTCGCCCACCAGTTCCATGCGCACGGGCATCGAAAAATGGTCCTGCGGCACAAGCGTTCCAAAGTCTTGGGGCTCGCAATGGCGATGGCCGTTCTCGTCTTTGCAGGGCGCAATCTGCAGATATTTCCACGCCAGCACTTCCCGGTGGATGAAAAAATTGTTGTCGAGAATAGGCGTAGTGCCGGGCAACAGAAAGGCCTGCTCGGCGGGCTTCGCGGCGCCGGGAGCGGTGATACGCTCCTTCAGAAATTCGTTGTCCGGAAGCACGGTCAGCGAGCCGCCGGAGGACTGGCTCCATTCGTAGCGCAGCAATTCGCCTTTGGCCGTCATTTCCATATCCGATTTCTGACTGGTCGAATCGCCTCCGGACGCGTCTTTGAATTGAGACTTGATGATGGTCGTCCCGTTCTGCTGCTCAATATGAAACGTCTCGGTGGCCACGCGCGCGCCTTTGATGAAGATGCCGAACGAACCGGAGTCCACGGCTGGGTTGGGCGCGGGCTTCGTCTTGTCCTTCGTGTCGGCAGCGTAAGCGAAAGCTGTAACGGATGCGGCCAGAATCACCGCCAGGGCCTGGCGCGTTCGTATTTCGAACTTCACGAGACATCTCCTTGTTCCGTGCTTGGAACGATTTTTTTCAGGCCCAGTGCTTCCGCGATCTCGTACACAATCGTTTTCACCGGGCGGCTGCCGGTTGGAATCTTCAGGAGCGCCTTCGAGTAACTCTTGCGCCGAGCTTCATACAGTTCACTAAACTGCTCCCAACTGCGCAGCAGCGGACGCTGCATTCCAGCTTCATTGGCCTGGGTGCTGCAGCGCTGCCACAATTCTTCAACCGGAGCATCCAGAAAAATCGTTGGCATGCTGAATGCCTTGAGCAGCGTCGCATTCTCCTTTTTCGAAAAAGCCCCGCCGCCCAGTGCGACCACACGCGGTACACCTGTGCTTAACTCGTCGAGCACTTCGCGCAACGCAGCCTGCTCGGCCCTCCGGAAGGCATGCTCTCCCAAATCGCGGAAAATCTCAGCGACGCTGCGGCCTTCCCGCCGCTCAATGCGCTCGTCCAGGTCTTCGAATGTCCAATCCAGATACCGCCCCAAAGCCTGGCCCACAGTGCTTTTGCCTGCGCCCATGAACCCGACGAGAAAAATCGCTGCGGCCGGCGTGTCGCCTTTAGACGGAGGCACGCGTCGCGCAGCCGGCAACTTTCGGGCTGCCGCTGTTCCGGCAGACAGCTTCCTATGAGGAAGCGCTTTGCCAGGCTTCGTCTTGCCAGGCTTCCCGTCGCGCTGCGATTTCTTTTTCGTTGCTATTTGTCTGTGCGTTTCTTGAGGTGAATTTTACCACTGAAGGTCCGTAGCACCACTGTAGACGAGACGGCCGCCCGTCCCATGGTACCTACGAAGGCACGTCCCTTTTCGGCGACGAACCAGTTGTGGGATTTAGGTTGGAGAGGAATTTCGTCCTGCACGTCGCCCTTCACTGAGCACGCGTTCACGTCCGCCGACGTGGACTCGGGAACCGTGGCGTCGATATTGCCGCTATGGCTGGTCAGGCGGTATTCTCCGCCGCCGCTGAAGTCGCCGCTGTAATGGATATTGCCGCTGGTCGAAACCACCTGCACAAGTCGTCCGCTGACCGCGTTCAGCGTGACTTCTCCGCTCAGGGAATCGACTTCAACGTGGCCATCCTGCACGTTGTTGAGCGTGACCGCCCCGTTCAGGGTCCTGACGTGCACGTGCGCGAAGGAAATGTCGCGCACATCGACGGTAGCTCCGGCGCCTTCCATGGTCAGGTCGCCATGCAACTTTGCGGCAGACAATGGGCCAGTGCTTGAGTGCAGCGTAACGCTGGCGTCGGCGGGGACAAGCACCTCATAGTCGACGCGCCCCGATTGCGCATCCGCGCCCGGCAGCAGATGCGATTGAATGTCAACCCGGTTGCCGGTCTGGGTATTGTCGACTTCGACTTTGTCGGAATGCAGCACCGCACTGATCACCACGGTGTTGTTCGGCGACGGTCCCACCGAGATCGAGCCGTAAGGATTGTTTACCGAGATGCCGGCCCTGGGCCCCACGTTGAAGTGGTATTCCTTGCGGGCCTCCGCCACCAGAGTTCCCGCCACCATGGCTCCGACTGCGACCAGTTTCACTGTGCGGCTGCTCATTAGGATTCCCCGAAATTCTTTTCCCGAGTGCTTGCGTTCGCTTAACCGGAGATTGTTCAAATCAATTCATTCAAATCAATTCGTTCCATCTGATGGAATCAATCTGGTGCGACGAATCAGGTTCTTTCAAATCAGTGCGCCCAACTTAGTTCGTTTAGTGCAGCTCGTCAATAGCTCGTCAATGATGCGGGCCGCCGCCTGACCCTTTGCCGCGATCAGCGGTCCATACTCAACGATCCATGGCCATTTCAAAAAGCATGGCTTTCTGTTGATAGGCTTCTAGCAGCGAGCGGCGGGACTCTTCGTCGTTCGGGTTGGCGTCTACCGCGCTCTGCGCGTCCCGAATGTATTCGTTTGCGCTGCGCAGATTGTCCACATACTGCGCGCGCATCTCAGGACTTTGATTCTGGATCTCCTGCATCAAGTCGTCGTCGTTGAGGCCAGCCAGATTCGGAACAACCAGATTCGTATTCGCGGCAGCAGGAGTCGTGGTTGCCGCAGGGGCGATGTGTTGGGCCAGTTGATGCACGAGCGAGCGCTGGTTGACGAAAAATCCGACCGCGACCAGCAAAACCGCTGCCGCGGGCACCAGCCAGCCCCGCCATCCCCAGCCCGCGGTGAACGACGAGAAACTGCGCGACGCAGCGGCGCTCGCCGCAATATCGCCAGAGGGCACGCCTCGCGGAGAGCCAGGTTTTGACACAACAAACGGCCGCCTTGTGTCAGTACGGATCGCCTGAGGACGAATCAGCCCTTCTTGCCGTAAAGCGAGTGCAATCGAATTCCACACCCGAGGACTGGGTTCTTCGGTCGCGCGCAATTCCAATGCCGAGGACGCGATGAGCTCTAGCTCCGCGACCAGGGTCGAGCACGCTGTGCAGGTTTTCAGATGAGCCTGCTCTTCCGCGGTGCTGAGGCCTTCGACTCCGGCGAGATTCCGCTGCAGATCAACGCAATTCATCCCACTTCTCCCCAAGCCTGCATCCAGTCTAATGCCACTGCTTCGCCGAGCGCAGCGCTTGCGCCTCTGCCAGTGTTACCAGTGTGTGCCCCTAGTATCCGCGGACCAAGCGCCCATTCTCGCAGGGTGCCCCATTGGTCGCGTCTTTTGCGAGAAGTGGGGATTTTGACTCTAACTCCCACGCTCACATCCCCGCTCAAGGCTTCCCGGCCTTTTCGGCTCTGTTCATCTTGAGCAGGTCCCGCAACTTCATGCGTGCCTTGTGCAACTGCGATTTGCTGTTACCAATCGAACATCCCACGATGCCGGCGATTTCATTATGCTCGTAGCCCTCAACGTCGTGCAGCACGAAAATCGTGCGATAACCCGGAGGAAGATCCGCTACTGCCCTCTGCAACTGCAACCGGTCAATCGATCCGGACAACGCCACATCGTCGGCCCCGAAATCCTTTTTCGGCGTGTCTTCTTCGCCGCTTTGCGTGGTCTCTTCCAGCGAAACTACCGGAAGGCTCTTCCGGCGCAAGTGCATCAGCACCACGTTCACCGAAAGGCGATGCAGCCACGTTGAAAATGCCGACTCGCCACGAAACGTTGCGATCTTGCGATAGAGCTGCAGGAACGCTTCTTGTGTCAGATCTTCTGCCTCGGCAGTATTCGCCGTCATGCGTAAACAGAGCGAGTACACACGTCGCTTATGCCGATCGTAAAGAGCCTGGAAGGCTTCCGCGTCGCCTTGCTTGGCTCTTTCGATCGCCTCGGCTTCGCCGAGTTCATCGCCCTGCCGTCGCCTGGGGTCGGTCAAGTTTCCTATTCCGGCCGCAATCAGTGAGATGCGGCATAAGTAGCTTTACGTTGTATGGCTTGCGCGCCTTAGCACATAACCAAAAGTGAACCCGATCTTCAAAATATTAAACCGTTTCTACCGATCTCGGGATATGCCGAAATCCTCTTCCGAGCCTGAAACCCCTTTGCCTGTGGAGGCTTGCGCCACATGCTTCGATGCGCAATTCCGGCCCTCCCGATTTTAGAGTAGAAATATTCGAAAAACGGTAGGCTCACAGTCTAACTCGCGCCCTTGCCTGTTGCCTGATTTGAAATGGTAATCGTCTCTAACCCGTGTCCGTGTGGCCCCAGTTCCCGCCGCCGCAGCAGGAACGCAAACGTCAATCCCGAGAATCCGAGGATAGAGAAAATCCACATTCCCAGATTGTAGCCGCTGGGGTGGTCGGGTCCGGCATGGCTGTAATCGTTGGCCCAGCCTACCAGCAGGTTGAAGCCAAACAGGCCAATGTTCTGGATCATCGTCATGAGTCCGTAGGCCGTCCCCAGCCTGGATTGATCCACGATATAGGCCACCGAAGGCCACATTACCGCCGGGATCAGCGAGAACGCGACGCCCATGATGACCATCGGGACATATAGGCTCACATGCGAATAAGCCATCATCAAGTACACCGGGACCAGCAGCACCGAACCGAACATCATCAGCAATGCGCGTTTGCCGATGCGATCGACCAGGAGGCCAAACAGAGGAGTGGCGATCATGGCAAACAGGGTCAGCATGCTGGATAAAAAGCCGCCGAAGGCGCGCGAAGTTCCATGCGCTTCGATAAAAAACTTCACCGCAAAGGTCTGGAAAGGGAAGATGGCCGAGTAGAAAGTGACGCACAGGGCAACGATAAACCAGTAGCTCACGCCGAACTTGAACAGATCGGCGAACACGACCTTGTCGGTAGAAGCTTCGCCAAGATGGAATTCTTTCTCCGCTCGCACTTCCATGATCCAGTAGACGATCGCGCCCAAAACGCAAAGAGCTGAAAAGCCCAGCGATATCAGGAAGGGCCAGCGCCAGTTGGCGTAAGCCGCGCGCGCCCATGTCGGGGAGTTGAGCGCGGCGAAAGAACCCAGGCGGCAGATAGTGAGGTTCGCGCCGAAAGCGAAACTCAGCTCTTTGCCTTTGAACCAGCGGGCCAGGGCGGCGATCACCGCGACGTTCAGGGATTCGGCACCCATGCCAAAGATGAGCCGCCCGGCCGCCATCATGGCGAGCTTGCCGGACACAGCGGTAATGGCCGGACCGATCAGGCAGAGCGCAGCGAAAATCATCAGCGACTTGCGCAGGCCGAGCCGGTCAATGATGAAGCCGCCGATCACGACCGTGAAAATATTGGGAAAGCTGTAAATCGCCTGGAGCAGGCCGATATTTTCGTCAGAAAAACCAAGCTGGAGCTTCAGAACGTCGGCCAGAGGACTGAGCGCGTCATAGGCGTAGTAGCTGCCGAACATGGCCAGGCTAAGGAAGACCAGCACCATCCAGCGGTAGAGCCGAGTCGGCTCAGGACGCGTGTTTTCCGGCATCAGCGCTCTTTCTGAATTCGTGAGATGAACGCAGAGAAGATTAGCAGAGAGCAGCTTCCAGCTCCTAGCTGCTTAGCTTCTAGCCTAACGCCCTGCCGAGAGGCGTAATCCGGCTGATTTCGACCGCTGACCGCCGATAAATCTAAGCGCAGCTTAGTCAGCGGCCATATTGCCCCAATTCGCTTCTTCACCTGGTGATAACCTTGCCCTATGGCTCATGACCTTGATGCGGGCCCGCCAGTTTCTGCCAAACCTGCACGATCTTCTGCGGCGGTTGTCGTTGCGCTCATCCTCGGTCTGTTCCTTGGGATAGTGTGTGTGGGGGCGACGGGATGGGCGATGCTGTCGCGAACTTCGGGGCGAGCCGTGTTGAGCCACATGTGGTCAGCGCTGACGGGCAGAACCCTCGCCATCGATGTAAGCCAGCCCACGGTGGTCGACCGCATTCAGCGGCTGCAGCGGCTGGAGACCGTGGTTTACACCATGGACAAGATTGTGACCGGCGCGAGGGAAAACCCCATCTTCCCGGATTTTCTGGCCGGAGATCGACTGTTGATGATGGTGCACGGCGAAGTGGTCGCCGGAATTGATTTCTCGAATCTGAAGCCGGGTGACGTTCGAGTGGAGGGGAAACAGATTCGCCTGCATCTTCCCGTATCGCAGGTGTTCAGCACTCGCATTGACAGCGCGAAGACCCGGGTGTATTCGAGGCAAACCGGGCTGCTGGTGCCTACTGACCCGAATCTGGAAACGCAGGTGCGCCAAGAGGCGGAACATCAACTGCAAGAGTCGGCCGTGGCCGATGGCATTTTGCGAACCGCCCAGGATAATGCGGCGTCGACGGTCAACACTCTGTTGCAGGGCTTGGGGTTTGAGAAGATAGAGTTCTTCTGACGGCGGGGTTAGATGGCGAGGTTAAGCACCCGCCGAAACCTTGAGTTAGCTGAGAGTGGTGCCATCAAAGTAAGACACGGAGACTGGCTCGGCAAGTATTCCTCGGCGATCAATCCTCGGCGATCATTCCTTGGCGATCACGACAACTACTGGAATGTCCGGTGGTTTGCCCGCAGGGGGCCGGAGCGGCAAACTCGTCGGTAGCGATGGGCCACCCACGAAAACTAACTCCCGACATACCTCGCATACAGGCTGCGTGCCACGGCGGTGTCGGTGGTGCCTTTGATGATGGCGCGGCCGTCTGGGAAAAGAGTCATTTCGTAGGGGTCGTGCCAGAACTTCAGGATGAAGTCGTTGTGGCGGACGGTGCCGTGGGGCTGAAGGCGGCGATCCATTTCGGTGAAGTTGATGGGGCGTTGGCGCTCGTGGATTTGCACGGAATTCCTGCCGCAGAGAGTGATATGGGGACGGCCTTCACCGGCGAGATGGATGAAGTCGCGTTCGCCGCAGCAGCGGCATCCGGGACGGGGCTTGGCGGCGATGATTTCGGCGTGTTCGTTGGTCCACAGATCGAAACTTAGCAAGGTCTTGCGCAACGTTTTTGGCAGATGCTGAACTTTTGTTCCGTCCGTTCCGTCGCCTACCAGCAGCTTCAGCGTTTCCGTGGCTGTGATCGAAGCTACTAGATTGACGGCTGAATTCAGGATGCCGGAAGTTTCGCAGGTGTCCACAATTCCTCGCGGCGAGTCCGGGAAGATGCAGGCCAGGCAAGCGGTTTCGCCCGGCGATACGTTCATGGTTGCGGCGTAGCTGCCCACGGCTGCCGAATAAATCCACAGCCGGGAATTCTTTACGGCGAAGTCGTTGATCAGGTAGCGAGTCTCGAAGTTGTCGGTTCCGTCGAGAATGATCTCGATTCCTTCAAGTAGGGCTTCGATGTTGGCGGGGACCACGTCGTCCACTTTCGGCTCGACCACGATCTGCGAGTTGAAGGCGGCAATCTTGCGGGCGGCGGCGATGGCCTTGGGCAGCGATTCGGAGGCGTCCTGCTCGTCGAACAGCGACTGGCGCTGCAGGTTGCTGGGCTCAACGTAATCGCGATCGATGATGCGGAGCGTGCCCACGCCCGCTCGCGCCAGCAATGCGGCCAGCGCTGAGCCAGTGGCGCCACAGCCGACGATTGCGACCTTGGAGCGGGCAAGACGGGCTTGGCCCTCAGCGCCAATGCCGCGGAATAGAATCTGGCGGGAGTAGCGCTCGTCGTTTCTGTGCACGGCGGTGGGCGCGGCGGGTTTACGGGAGGGATTTTCCTGAGCTTTTTCCTGAGCCAAAGAGGTCACCAGTGCAACGCGCTAAAACCTTTATTATAAGTGTCGGGGGCCTGTGACGCCGGCAAGTTCGCGTTCGGGGGAACGTTCTAAGTTCTTCCACAACCCTTCGACTTAGCTCAGGGCAAAGCTCCGGACACAGGGGATCACAGGGTAGAGCCAGAATCGCTGGTTAAGATGCGAACAACACCCGTTTCCCAACGGAAGCACACGGAGGCCAGCGCAATTGGGCACGAAAGCATCTAAGCAACATTCCGATGAAATCACTACCGGGGCTTGAGGACACCATTTGGTGAAAGGGTGCGCGCCAGTTCTAGTCGCGATGCTACTGCTGTCGATCCCGCTGGCTGCATCCGGGACGGCGGGGCTTTCCCTTGAGGAAACACAGGTTCCGCAGGCACAACAAGCTCCCGCACAACCGGCTCCGGCACAACCGACTCCACAGCAACAGGCTCCAACTTTATCCGCAACCATGGCCGACTACGAGGGGAAGCCGGTGGAAGCCATTGAGCTTCCGGGGGTTTCGGATCGCGATCGCGATCATCTGCTGCAATTGCTGGCGCAAAAGGTGGGACAACTGCTGAGCCGCGACCAGGTTCGCGAGAGCATCCGCGCACTTTTTGCGACGGGCCGCTTTGTGGACATTCAGGCGGAAGCCGTGTCCTCGGCCGGCGGCGTGGCGCTGAAGTTTGTCACCTTGCCGAACTTTTTCGTTGGAGCGGTCAGCGTGGACGGCGCCCCTAGCCGCCCCAATTTTAATCAGATCGTCAACGCCTCCAAGCTGCAGTTAGGGGAATTGCACACTCCGGAAAAGATGGACCGGGCACTTGAGAACATCCGCCGGCTGATGCAGGAAAACGGCTATTACCGCGCGCGGGTGACGGCCGATACCAAACCGAATGTGGTCACGCAGCAGATCGACATTACCTTCCATGTGGTTGCCGGAGAACCGGCGCATGTGGGCGAGGTGAGGGTTACGGGAACCGCGAATTTATCCGCAGAGCAGATCCGCGACATTGCCCATATGAAACCCGGCGACCGGGTTACGGCCGCGCGGGTATCGAACTCCTTGCGGCATCTGCGCAAGAAGTTCCAGAAGCAGCAACGCGTGCTGTCGCAGGTGTCGCTGCAGCAGGAATACCGTCTCGTCTCAAACTCGGTGGACTACACCTTCAAGATCGATCCCGGGCCGGTGGTGGTGATTTATGTGCTGGGTTTTCGTGTAAGCCGGGGCGTGCTGAAGAATGAAATACCGGTGTACGAAGAAAACGCTATTGATGACGATCTGCTCAAAGAGGGGCAACGCAATCTGCTCGACTACCTGCAGAATCGGGGCCATTTTGACGCAAAAGTCGAATACAAGAAGGAAATCGATCCGAAGACGGTCCGCGTGATTTACCAGGTAGATCCGGGGCCATGGCACCGGCTGGGGTTAATCGAGATTACCGGCATCACCAACAAGAGCTATTTCCGCCCGGAGGATATTCGTTCGCGATTGCAGATACAGAGCGCGACCCCGCTTTCGCCGCACGGCCGGTATAGCGGAATCCTGCTAAAGAGCGACGTGGCTTCGCTCGAAGGCCTTTACAAGTCGAACGGCTTTCGACAAGTGCAAATTCAGACCAAGGTGGATGACAATTACAAAGGTGTGGCGAACCATCTTGCGGTCCACCTGAACATTGTCGAAGGGCCGCAAACTCTGGTGAGCGGGCTGCACATTGTGGGCAGCGAGATTATTCCGGCGAACGCGCTGCCGGAGCTCGAAACCAAGGTCGGGCAGCCATTCTCAGAGCCGAATCTGGCTGGCGATAGGGAGAAGGTCTTAACGTATTACTTTAACCGCGGTTTTCCGAACGCCACCCTCGATATTACGACCGAACCCACGCCCGGGCAGCAGAACAGCGAAGACGTAACTTACACCATCAAGGAAGGTGAGCGATTTACCGTGGACCAGGTCATGTTAGCGGGACTGGACCACACCCGCAACTACATCGTGGACCGCGAAATCCAGGTGCATGCGGGAGATCCGCTAAGCCAGGCCGATCTGCTGGACACGCAGACCAAGCATTACGGCCTGGTGACTTTCAACGAGGTCGATACCGCGGTGCAGAATCCGGAGGGAACGGATCCGCAGAAAAATGTGCTGGTGCAGGTGCAGGAGGCCAAGCGCTACACCTTTACCTACGATGTGGGGCTGGAATTCCAAACGGGGCAGCCGGCCGGGAGCAGCGAGCCGCAGGGGAGTACCGGAGTGAGTCCGCGGGTGGGGTTTGACGTGACTCGGCTCAACATGGGCGGGCGCAATCAGACGTTTCTGTTTCAGTCTCATGTGGGGCGGCTGCAGCAGCGCGGGTTGATCAGCTACACGATTCCAAAAATGTTTGACAGTGACAAGTTCAAGTTGATCTTTACGATTTTCTACGACAACAGTCTGGACATCGCCACGTTCACGTCGCAGCGCTGGGAAGGCAAAGTGGACCTACGGCAGCAAATCAACAAACCCAGCTTCATCGTCTACCGCTTTGATTATCGCAGGGTAAAGGCGAGCAACTTCGCGACTGATTTTTCGCCGGTGCTGGTTCCACAGCTCTCGTTGCCGGCGCGGGTGAGCGGGCCGGGATTTACCTATGTCCGGGACAAGCGCGACAATCCGCTCGAGAGCACGCGGGGGAACTACTTCACGCTCGATTCTTCCGCCGATTCCACTTACTTCGGATCGGAATCGGACTTTGGCCGCGCCCTGACGCAGTATTCCACTTACTATGCATTTCGCGGAAAACCGGGGCACCAGTTCGTGTTCGCCCGGTCGACCACGATCGGTCTCGAGCAGCCGTTTGGCGGCACGAAGGTTTTGTCTCCCGGGACTTGCCCTTTGAATGCCGCGGACGAGCCGACGTGTACGATTGAGACCATTCCGCTGCCCGAACAATTCTTCGCAGGCGGCGGCAACTCCCTTCGCGGATTCGGGTTAAATGAGGCAGGACCTCGCGATCCCGATTCGGGCTTTCCTGTAGGCGGAACGGCCCTGTTCGTCAACAGCCTGGAATTGCGTTTTCCGCCGGCGAACCTGCCCTGGCTAGGGCCAGGCTTTGGATTTGCCATTTTTCACGATATGGGAAACGTATTCACGGCAGGGCACGACATGATAAAGGGGCTGGTGCGCTGGCACCAGCCTGATCCTGGGTTATGTCTGTCGTCCGGAGGTACACCGAACCAACAGTGTCTTAACCAATTCAACGCCTCGGGATACGATTACACATCGCACGCCTTGGGAGTGGGGTTGCGATACAAGACACCTATCGGTCCGCTACGTTTCGACTTCAGCTACAATCTGAATCCAACGTCATATTTTCAGGAAATCCCCGGGCAGACGACGACTACCAATTTAGAAACTCAACACTTGGCGCACTTTAACTTTTTTTTCAGCATCGGCCAGCCATTTTGATGGATGCTCGCAGGAAAACTTTGATGAATGTTCGCAGGAAGACGAAGATTACGACGACGGCTGTCGCGATCACCTTGCTGTCGGTAATTTTTTTGATGCCGGCGGGAGCGGCGGGACAGGTCATCGACCGAATTGTGGCCCGAGTGAACGGCCGCATTATTTTGCAGTCGGAGCTCGATGAGGCCCTGAGCTATGAAGCGCTGTTGAATGGGAAGCAGTTCAACCAATTCGCAGCCGACGAGCGCCGCGCCGTTCTGGACCGGCTGATTGATCAGGAACTGTTGCACGAGCAGCTGAAGTCTTCCGAGTTGCCGCACGCGACTGAAGCTGAGGCCGCCAGCCAGGTTGCCGGGGCGCGGAAGTTGTATCCGGAAGCGGCCACCGACGAGGGATGGCAAGCTCTGCTCGCGAAGTTTGACCTACGGGAAAAAAACCTGGTTTCGCATGTGCAGATGCAGATCGATTTGATGCGGCTGGTGGATGCTCGCCTGCGACCCGCGGTGCAGATTGATTCCAAGAGCATTGAAGCTTATTACCGCGACAAGTTCGTGCCGCAGTTGAAGCAGGCCGGGGCGAGTGAAGTTCCCCTGGCCGATGTTTCCGGCAAGATTCGTGAATTGCTGACGCAGGAAAAAGTGAGTGAACTGCTGGTCTCCTGGCTGCAGGCTCTGCGTTCGGAAAGCGATGTGCACATCCCCGGGGCGGAGGTATCCGCGCGGGAGGGGTACCAGAGCCAGTGACTGAGCCTGCCACCAGGCCGAGAGGCCGCGCATGGTGGAAATACCTGTTAATGGTAGCGGGTGCGGGGTTGCTGTGCCTGCTGGCCGGCCTGTGGTATGTGACCACGGATTCCTTTCAAAATCTGGTTCGCCGCCGCATGATTGCTGAAGTGGAACGCATCACCGGCGGCCGGGTGGAAATCGGCAGCATCCACACCGTCCCGTTTCGCGCGCAGGTAGAGGTGCGCAACATTACGGTGCACGGGCGCGAGGCGGCCGCGGAAGTTCCGCTGGCCCACGTGGAGCGGCTGGTGGCTCGGGTAAAGATAATCTCGATTCTCCGCAGTGAATTCGGATTCCACGAAGTGACCCTCGATCATCCTGTAATTCACGTTGGTTTTTATCCCGACGGCAGCACGAATGTACCTGGGCCGAGCGTGGTGAGAGCATCGCAGATTTCGACGGTCGAGAGGCTGTTCGCGCTTTCGATTGATAATTTCTATGTTCGTCACGGCGAACTGATCTGGGATGATAAGACGTTTCCGCTGGAGTTCGCAGCCGACGACGCCGCATTGCAGATGGAATACTCGTTTCTCCGCGGGCGCTATGAAAGCCGCCTGTTGCTGGGCAAAGTGGATGCGAAGTACGACGGATTTCGTCCGCTTGCCTGGATGACGGATGTGAAGTTCACACTGGCGCCGTCGTTTGCGGAAATCGATGCGATGAAGTTGACTTCGGGACGGTCCCACGTTGAACTGCGCGGGATGATCAGCGATTTCCGCCATCCGCAGATCTCGGCTACTTATAGCGCTCATGTCGACCTTGCGGAAGTGGCTTCGATTACACGCCGCCAGGATTTCCGCGAAGGCGTGGTCGAATTCCAGGGGCACGGGAAATGGACGGTCGAGGAGTTTTCGGCTTCGGGTGCCCTCGAAGCGCGTGATTTTGGCTGGCAAGACGACCGGATTTTGCTGAAGAAGGCGAGCGTGACCTCCGATTATGCGGTGACCGATCAGCAGATCAGGCTGACGAAGCTGCAAGGGAAGGCGCTGAGCGGGAGTTTCGTGGGGGATGCTCAGGTCGATAACTGGCTGCATAGCATTCCTGCGCCACCGCCGTCGAAATCGAATCAGGCCCCGAAGAAAAAACCGGGGCCGGAGATGGCCATTATTACGGCTGGCCGGCCGACCGGGAAAGGGCCGCATGAAAAGCTCCCCGGAGTTCAGGTCGCACAGCTGCATCTTCGCGTACGCGACGTTTCCGCGATGGAACTGGCTGCTGCCCTGAAGACGGTCGGCCCCTATCTGAAAGATTCTCATCTCGCGGGATTGGCCGACGGCTTGGTCGAGGCCAGCTGGAGAGGATCGTTTGATATGGCGGGGGTGGAGTTCGCAGCCGATGTAGCGCCCCCAGCGAAACTGGCGAAGGGCGAGATTCCGCTGACCGCGCACGCCACGGGCGCCTACCACTGGGCGAACGACGAGTTGGAGTTTTCCCAGTTCACTGCCTCCACGCCGGCGTCGCACGGGCAGGCTTCCGGAATACTTTCGTCCGCTTCGAATTTCCATTTTTCGGTCGCTACCTCGAACTTTGAAGAATGTCGTTCGATTGTGGCGGCACTCGAGGGGCGCCCGTTGCCATTTCGTGTGAGTGGCACCACGACCTTCAACGGAGTGGTTGGAGGAAACCTTGACCTGCCGGTGGTGACTGGAACATTGCTGGTGCAAGACTTTGAAGTTACGCTTCCGGCGACGCATCTTACTGCCCAAAGAGAAGTCCATGGGGATGCGCTTTCGGCCCGGGTGCAATTTTCTTCGCGCAGTCTGACCCTGCGTGAGGGCAGCCTGCGCAGTGGGGACACGGCTGCAACCTTCGACGCCATCGCAGCCCTGCGCGACGGCGATCTTACGGAAGACAGTCCTTTCACAGCGCACGTGAATTTGCAAGGGGTGGACGTCGCCTCGTCTCAGGAGTTGATTGGAGTGGATTATCCGACCACGGGAGTGGCGGACGTTGTGCTCCAGCTCTCCGGAACGCGGGACAATCCGCACGCGCAAGGACAAATCCACGTCAGGAACGGTTCGGCCTGGGGCCAATCGATTGCGCAGTTCGACGCCGATGTGCTGTTCGCCGGGGGGGAGACCGCGCTGTCGAACATACAACTGCGACATATGCAGCAGCCGAATGACGACGCGAAGATTCAAGGCAGCGTCGCCTACGATGCGTCCCTTCACTCTTTCCGGCTGGACCTTACGGGCACGAACTTTGACCTGACGCGCATCCCGCAGATGCAACAAAGGGGTCTGCTGGTTGAGGGGCGCGGCAACTTCACGCTGCAAGGATCAGGAACGACGGAATCTCCCGCCCTCAACGGCCGAGTGCAGGTGAGCGGTCTCACGTTGGACCACGAGCTGGCCGGCGCGGTCGACCTGCAAGCCGTGAGCCAGGGCAATGAACTTCATTGGAGCGGGCAGTCCGAATTCGGTAAGGGCATGTTGCATGTAGACGGCGGGATTCAGATGCATGGCGATTACGCGACAGCGCTTTCGTTCCAAATGGATAACGTCGATCTCGACGCGTTCTTGCGCACATATCTCAAGGGGCAACTGACCGGACACTCAGCGGTGTCGGGAACTGTGGCCGTGCAGGGTCCACTGCGCGATCCTCGGCAGTGGACGATGAACGGAAACCTTTCCAGCATCGAGATGGATGTGGAATTCGCCAAACTTCACAATGCGGATCCGGTGCGCTTCAGCTACGCCAAACAGACCTTGCATATCGACCAATTGCATCTGGCGGGGGAGGGAACGGATTTCACAGCACGCGGATCCGTTCAGTTCGCCGGTTCCAGGGATCTGGACGTTACAGTGAATGGCAAGGTAGATCTGAAGCTATTGAACACCGCGGATCCGGACTTCACGGGATCCGGATGGCTGGCGATGGATATGAACGTGGGCGGCACGCTTTCCGATCCGCTGCCGCAAGGGCATTTGCAGGTGAGCAACGGCGCGGTTGCCTACTCTGGCCTGCCGAGCGGACTGAGCGAGCTGAATGGATCGCTGGTGTTCACGCGCGATCGCCTGCACATCGAGAAACTGACGGCGCGCACCGGCGGCGGCACGATCGATCTCAAAGGAGACGCGACCCACTACAATCAGCAGCTCAGCTTCGACGTGACGGCTACGGGGAAGGGAGTGCGGCTGCGCTATCCGCCGGGAGTGAGTTCGACTGCGAACGCGGAATTACATTTCGTGGGTACACCCTCAGCCTCTACCTTGACGGGCGACATCATGGTGACGAAGCTGGCGGTGACTCCGAATTTCGACTTCAGCTCGTATCTGGAGAACAGCGCGCGCAACGCAGCCCTGGCAAACGCCAACTCACCACTCTACGGAGTCAAGCTGGATGTTCATGTGCAAACCGCGCCCGAACTGCAGATGAAGACCGCGGTGGCGAGACTCTCGGGCGACGCCGACTTTCGGCTGCGGGGATCCATAGCGCGGCCAGCGGTGTTGGGGCGCGTCGATATCCTGGAAGGTGACGCCACGTTCAACGGCACAAAATTCCGCCTGGAGCGCGGAGATATCACTTTTGCCAATCCGGTGGCGATTGAACCCCAGGTGAACCTCGAGGCGTCGACGCACGTCCGCAACTACGACCTCGACATCATGGTGACTGGCACCCCGCAGCGCCTGGCGGTGAATTACCGTTCGGAACCGCCGTTGCCGAAGTCTGACATTATTGCGCTGCTGGCCCTCGGCCGCACCGGCCAGGAATCCGAACGATTGCAAGAGCAATCCGGCGATGCCGTGTATAACGACGAAGCGTCTGCCCTGATCATCAGCCAGGCTATGAACTCGACGGTGAGCGGCCGCATGCAGAAGTTGTTTGGAGCCAGCCGCATCAAGATCGATCCGCAGGGGCTTACGACAGAAACCAATCCCACTGCGCGTGGGCCGCAGGTAACGATCGAGCAGCAATTCGCCAACAACGTTTCGCTCACCTACAGCACAAACGTATCCCAAAGCAACCAGCAGATTATTCAGGCCGAGTATTACTTCACTCGGAATATTTCGGTGGTCGGGACGCGGGACCAGAATGGTGTGGTCAGCTTTGACCTTCGCATCCGGCGACGAAAATAGAATGGAAATATTCCTGTTCCTATTTCAATGAGTGCCTCCGTCGAAGCCGGATCATTCGCGAATTTGCGGCAGCGGATGGTTGATGGCGATGTGCGCGGCCGTGGCATTAGGGACGAGCGAGTGCTTCAGGCAATGCTGCGCCTTCCTCGCCACGAATTTGTTCCCGAGGCTTACCGAGCGCAGGCTTACGAAGATCATCCTCTGCCGATCGGCGAAGGGCAGACGATTTCGCAGCCGTTTATGGTTGCCATCATGCTGCAGGCGCTGTCGCTTCAACCCACGGACACGGTTTTGGAGGTTGGCGCGGGATCCGGATATGCGACCGCGCTGCTGGCGGAACTTGCGGCGCGGGTGTTTGCCATCGAGCGATCTCCGGTGCTGGCTGCGGGAGCCGCGCGGGTTGTTTCCAGTCTCGGTTATGACAACGTGAATGTGGTGATGGGTGACGGCAGCCAGGGTTTTGCGGCTAGCGCGCCGTACGATGCGATTCTTGTGTCGGCGGCCACTGCCGCCGTGCCCGAACCTCTGCTCTCGCAACTCCGCAAGGATGGAGGACGGATGATCATTCCGGTCGGCCCCGCCGAGTCTCAGCAGTTGCAGTTGATCCGCATGCAAGCGGGAAGACATGTGGTTACGCTTTGTGGCGCCTGCCGGTTTGTGCCGCTGGTCGCGGGAGTGATTGGGTAACGCTGCGGTCTGGGCCGCTTTTGTCGAGGCGGCGAGCGAGAACCGTCGCCACAAACAAACCCCTACCCGCAAAGACCTTCGTTATACTTCGCGCCCTTCGTGGGTGAGGAATTTTCTTTTCGTCATTACACACTCATCTGCGATCGAAACCCGCGACTGCTAGAATCTTCCCGTGCCTGTTCTGCGCAATCTGCGCGTGACACTCGAAATGATCAAATGGGAGCACTCCATTTTTGCGCTTCCGTTTGCGCTGTGCGGGGCGATGCTGGCGGCCGGAGGGTTGCCCACCGCGCATCAAGTCGCGTGGATTATCGTAGCCATGGTGGCGGCCCGCTCCGCGGCTATGGCTTTCAACCGCCTGGCCGACGCCTCGATCGACGCGGCCAACCCGCGCACCAGCGCCCGCGCGCTGCCCGCGGGACAACTTACGCCAGCGTTCGTCGCAATTTTTGTTGTGATCTCGAGCGTGGTGTTCATCGCAGCCGCGGCCGAACTCAATCGCCTCGCGCTGTGGCTTTCTCCGGTGGCGCTGGCTGTGTTGCTGCTCTATTCCTACACCAAACGCTTCACGCGCTGGTCGCATCTTGTGCTGGGATTCGCCCTGGGCATTGCCCCTTCCGCTGCATGGATTGCAGTGCGCGGTTCGCTTGATCCACGCATCCTGTTGCTCACTGCTGCAGTCACGTTCTGGGTTGCGGGCTTCGACGTTCTCTACGCGTGCCAGGATTTCGATTTCGACCGCACCAGCGGACTGCACTCGATTCCGCGCTATCTGGGCATTTCCCGCGCGCTCTGGGTGGCGCGTGCGTTTCACGTCACCATGCTGGTTCTGCTGGCCGCTGTTCTGGTCGCTTTTGGCATGGGCAAGCTGGCGATTGCAGGAGTGGCGGTCGTCGCTGTTTTGCTGGCGTATGAACATTCTTTGGTTTCAGCCGGAGATTTGAGGAAGCTCAACGCCGCCTTCTTCACCATGAATGGAGTGATCTCGGTAGTGTTCTTCGTTTTTATGGCGGGAGATTTACTGCTGCGGCGTTAGGTCGCGGTGGACGTGGCCTTTCCAGATCGCCCACCCGAATTGCCGGCGCAGAATCGCTTACCAAAGTACTCTGCTTCGACCTTTCCGCACATGCTACTGTCCCCGAAAGGGGAGTGATTGTGAACCGGCAAAGAGCTGTTTCCATTCTGATCGCGCTGGCGCTTTGCGCGGCCGCGGTCGCCGCATTTGCGCTGTGGCCCAAACAGTACGTGGTGGGCCAGAGCATGTCCCCGACCATCGTCTTCTGGAACGATCACGACGCCTTTGTGTTCCTCGATGGAAGAACGACGGGCCGCTCCCGCAACGTTTTCCAGGATGTGCTGGGCCGCAGCCGCTATGCCTACCTCGGGGTTTTTCTGGGCGGGTTCGCCGATTTTTCCAAGCCCGACGTGGTCGCCTACCATCTCGCCACAACTGGGCAACTCGACCGCTTCACGCTTCCCGACAACACCGTGATCTACGGCTCATGGAGTCTGGCTGACGGGCGATTGCAATTGCTGCCGCTGGCTGGCGTTGGCAATGTGGACGGACGTCAGGTAGGGACCCGCTGGGACGGCGAGGCGTTTGTCCCGGTGCCCGCACAGTCTCCGTCACAACCTCAGCCTCAGGCCGCAGGCAGTTCGAATCTGACTGCTGACGATCTCACGGACGATGAAGACACAGGGTCGGGACCTCTCAGCAAAGAGCAGCGCCAGCAATTTAAGGATGCGGGCTGGCACTATAAGTTTCTTACCGGATACGAAGGTGGAGGCACCGAGGCCACACTGCCCATCACCATGGGCACGAACAACTTTAACTTGACGCTGCAATCCGTTCCGTTCTCGAAAGAGGGGACCGCGCGTTTCGACTTGCTTTCGTTCGGGACCAAGAGCATCCAGATTTCCGGCGAGAAACTTGCCTCCGGACCGCAGACGCTCTGGAGTAAGACGGGTTGGCAGGAAATTTCTAAGGCCGATTACCTGCGCTTGCAGCAGCAATCTGGCCGTACGCGCCACCAACCCCCGATGCAGTTCACGTGGCTGTTCATTGTGCTGGCGCTGATCGTCTGGCGCTTCGCGGGCTGGTTCCATGTGCTGTTCACCTTCGCCACGATGAAGGGACGCGTGCTCAAGAAAATGGCCACGCAGTATTCTTTCCCTCCCGCCACGCCGGCACAGTTTCCGGCGCTCGATCTCGATTCCCTGGAACGCTACACCCGCGAGTTCGAAGGGATGGGCTATACGCGGCTGCTGGACTACTCGCTGGTGTCCGACTCCGCGACGAGCCCTCCCTGCTTCTGCCGGCTGATGGCGCACACCCGCCATCACTGCTTTGGCGAGATCAGCCAGATCTTTCCGAGAGGAAAGGCTGCGCTTCCATTGAAGGGCTCGATTCAGAGTTGCCTACAGGATGGCTGGAGCCTCACTTTTTCCGACCGCAAGCCGCAGGCAGCCAGTTCGATGGTTCGTCGCCGAAAAGCACTGGGCATTTGGGTGCCGGAAGCAACGCTGCCGGAACTGCTGCAGGCTTTTCTGAAAATGCGCGAGCAGGTTTGTCTTGACCTGGGAATCCAAGCCGTCAACGACGATACGCTGCAAGCCTACATCAACAAAATGCAGCGTTCCGCCACCGAGATGCGCGAGGCCGTGCAGGAAAAAAACTTCGTCAGAGGCGTTCCGGAAGTTTACTTGCGCAAAGTCTCACTGCTGCACACCAAGCCGGAGTATGTCTGGCTGGGCGACTATCCCAAGGAAGCCGAGCAGCGCAAGCAAGGTTTCAATACATTCGCTGCGGGCGCGCGCTGAGCTTACTGAACGCCGCTTCTCACGGGTTGACGCGGAGAAGCATGAGCGTGCCACTCTCCAGCTTGACGTTGCCTTTTTCCGAGCTCATGACCGATCCCAGAGCGGCATTCTGCGCGTTGGCCTCGAGCAGCTTCAGCTCAGGCATTCCAATTACGCCCTGCGTGTTGCCGTTGATGGGCGGGCGCGCGCTGCTTCCCGCTGTCGTGTCAGTTCCGGCGGCGCCGGTCGACGGTGGCGCTGGTGCTCCGCCCATCGAACTGTTACGGCTACCCATCGGCGATGAGGCCGTACTGCCGCCGCTGGCAGGCGTCCCCGGGACGCTGCCATTGTCGCCGCCTGAAGTGTTGTTGAGAGGCGCGATGATTGCCTGGATCGACATGGGCTGCTGCATTTCACCGGTTTTGGTCATGGCGTGGTCGAATGCGATGCCCAATTCGGATTCTTTTTGCTCCTTCGTACGGGGCTGTGCGGCGGTTACGTGGCCCATGATTTTGGTGTCCTTAGCCACAAGCAGCTCGCCGCTGTTGGTTTTCATGTCTTGCGTGACTCGGGCCACCACTTCGTCGCCGGTCTTTGCTTTTTTCGCATCGACTGTCTTAGTCAGCTCAACCGGGATCACACTGCCGGGGGCGATCTTCGCACCATGTGCTGCAGGACCGGCAGCCGGTGTCGACTGGGCGGGCACGGGTTGGGCTGGCATGGACTGGCCTGGCGTTGCAGGCTGAATTTGCTGTGCGTTCTGCGAATTCGCCGTGGGCTGCGCCCGCGACGTGCCCGGATCAGATGAGGATGGAGTAGTGCTTTGCGCTACCGCGGTCCCGCAAATCGTCGCGGTCAGCAAGGTTGCGACCGCAACAAAGGTTTTCATGGACTCTCTCCTTGGATTGGATTCCTCTCGGATTCCACTCGCGTGAATCGAAGTTGCGCAGATACCACTGCAGGCACCCACTATAGTAGATGCAATTTTCCGCAGGGAGGTAGGCTGAAAATCATTCGAGCACCAACCACCCGGGACCAGGACTGCATCGAAATGGCATGCAAACACGTTTCGTCACGGCATGGGTGGTTGGATTATTGATTGCCACAGGTTTGGCCTGTTCGCCAAATCAAAGCCCCGACCAACTTCGCGAAAAGACGGCTGAAGCCACGTCTACCCTCAGACAGGACACGAAAGCCGTGGCCGAAGGCATCAAAGAGGGCCTCACTTCGAAGTCCAAAACTTCGGTCGATCTGAATAAAGCCTCAAAGGATGATCTGTTGTCGCTTCCGGGGATTACAGCGCAAAAGGCAGACCGAATCATCGCGAAGCGACCATATGCGGATACCCATCAACTGGTGACGCGGCATGTGGTATCAGAAGACGAGTATGGGCAGGTTCAGGATCGCGTCGTCGTTACACATTAAATTAACCCGCTAATCAGTTACCGGTAGCCGGTAAAGCACGCTTCCCGATGGCCGAGCGGCACTGTCCTGCGATATCATCGAAGGGATGGCCCTACACGGTTTTCAGACGGACGATCGGCGGCTGCGACCGATTCACGCCAAGGTTGTGGCCGCTGCGCGGCTTGACGCTGACGATGCCCTCGCCCTTTACCGTACCGGTGACATTCTTGCCGTGGGTTGGATGGCTAACTACGTGCGCGAACGCATGCACGGCGACAAGACGTATTTCAACGTCAACCGACACATTAACCCGACCAACGTTTGTGTAGCGGCTTGCCGTCTCTGCGCTTTCGGTCGCAAGAAAGATTCGCCCGGCGCCTACACCATGGCGCTAGAAGAAGCTTTCGAAACTGCGGCGTCGGGATACTCCGAGGCGGTTACAGAATTCCACATCGTCGGCGGACTGCATCCTGACTTGCCGTTCCAGTATTTTCTCGATCTCTGCTCCGGCCTGAAGCAGCGTTTTCCGCAGGTGCATCTGAAGGCCTTCACCATGGTCGAGGTCGCGTACCTGTCGAAGCGCGCCAAGCTCTCGATTCGTGAGACGTTGGAACAGTTGAAGGCTTCCGGCGTGGATTCTCTGCCGGGCGGCGGCGCGGAGATTTTTGCCGATCGCGTGCGTCACATCATCTGCGACCACAAAATCGACGGCGACCAGTGGCTCGAAACCGCAAAGATCGCCCACCAGATCGGGTTGAAGTCGAACGCGACCATGCTCTACGGCCACGTAGAAAATGACGAAGACCGCGTGGATCACCTGCTCAAACTGCGCGCCCTGCAAGACGAAACTGGCGGGTTCCAGACTTTTATCCCGTTGGCATTCCATCCCGACAACACGCCGCTGCAGCATCTGCCGAAAACTACCGGCATGCTCGATATGAAGCAGATCGCGGTTGGCCGTTTGGTGCTCGACAACTTCCCACACATTAAGTCTTATTGGCAGATGGTGACATCGAAGATGGCGCAGATCTCGTTGCGCTTCGGCGCCGACGATATGGATGGCACCGTGATCGAAGAAAAGATTTACCACGACGCCGGCGCGACCACTCCGCAAGGCATGCGTCGCGAAGAACTGGAACGCCTTATTCGCGCCGCCGGCCGCGAACCGATTGAGCGGGATACGCTTTACCGGCAGGTGACGAGGACGGAGACTTCGGTTACCGTCGCTGTGTAGGAGTTTGCTCGAAGTGGAACCAGTCCTAGGATGCTGTTCGCGAGCGGCGGCTTGACGTGCTTCCCGCGCCAGCCATGGCGTGGCGTAACAGCAGATTGACGCGCGTTTGGTAGCCGCGCCCATCGCCCTTCAACCACTCAAGAACGTCGGAGTCCAGCCGCATCGCACAGCCTTCTTCGGCGGACGATAGAACTTACCGACCTCCGCCTTACTCCAGTCCAACTTCAGCGGAATGTCGAAGAAATCAATGTCTTCGTCCGGTTTTGCGGCGAGAGCGGCGATGTCTCGTTTTTGCTCCTTGCTGAGCTTCCTCATATTTTCTCCCTTCATGCGACTCCCCAAGCCGGGCCGGGATAATGCGGATCGCTTCTTCGCGATCTGGTTCAAACCATCTGTGAACAACGAAAGAGCACAACTGCTGGGGCGATGGCTCGCAATGTGTTCCATTGCTCCTGGTCCTCAAAAAGCGCGTCAAGCTCTGTCAGAGCGTACGGATCTTCGAAGACAACGATGGCAGTCTCGAAGCGGACATCATGCTCCAGTAAGTTTCGCTGGTTCTTGACGTCGTCCCATTCAAAGCGCATCGCCGTTACCCGGCAGCAGATTCCAGCATAAGAGGGAACGTGCAGAGGTCAATACAAATGTATGTACAACATTCCTAGAGTGCTTGCCTTCGGCAGTTCCTCCGCCGATCCTTACAGCAGATTTCTTAGCACCGCGACCTCCGCGGTGACGCCCGTGTGGAGTGCCGGGTCCACGTCGGGAGCGAACAGCGGTGAATGATTCGAAGGCAGCATTACGCCCGCGGCCTTCGCCTGCGCATACTTCTCAGGATCGGCGCCGCCGAGGCTGAAGTAGAGCGATGGCACGCCCTGCTCAACGAAAAATGCATAGTCTTCCGACGGACTGATCGGCTCCGTTGTAATCACATTTGTTCTGCCTAGAGCCGCTTCCAGCGGGGCTCTCAGACGCTGCGCCAGCGCTGGATCGTTATACACAGAATCGGTTGACTCGTAGTGCTCGATGAGCGGTTCACGGGGCGCGCCGCCGGCCTCGGCTTCCGCCTTGGTGATGCGCGCGATGGCGGCAAGAATCTGCTTGCGGATTTCGGGCTTGAACGTGCGCACGGTGAGCCCCAGCTCGGCGTGGTCGGGGATGATGTTGTTCTTGGTTCCAGCCTGGATGTAGCCGACCGTGATCACTGCCATCTCGCCCGGCTTTACTTCCCGAGAGGTGATCGTCTGCAACGCGAGAATTGTGCGGGCCGCGATTACGATGGGATCAATCGTAGTGTGCGGCGCCGAGCCGTGGCCGTCCTTGCCATAAATCGTGATGCGGAGAGAATCCGCGTTC
>Ga0181537_10000540_pt1 | contig 35476 bp, 28 predicted proteins | sample PEATcosm2014_Bin_39_FD_119765 | JGI IMG/M metagenome (GOLD analysis project Ga0181537, IMG submission 119765) | Peatland microbial communities from MTU Mesocosm Facility, Houghton, MI, USA - PEATcosm2014_Bin23_10_metaG | ecosystem: Environmental > Terrestrial > Soil > Wetlands > Peat | place... | reverse complement strand
CGCCACCGTCCGATCGGCCTCGGCGTGATGGGGCTGGCCAACACCCTCTACATGAAGGGCGTGGCGTTCGCGTCGCCCGACGCCGTGGAATTCAACGACGAGGCCATGGAGGCGATCGCCTACTACGCCTTTGAGGCGAGCTCCGACCTGGCGGCCGAGCGCGGGACGTACACCTCCTACAAGGGCTCGAAGTGGGACCGCGGGCTCCTGCCCCCGGACACGGTCGACCTCCTTGAGAAGGAGCGCGGGCTCCCGATCCAGGTGCCGCGCACCTCAAGGATGAACTGGGAGCCGCTGCGCGCCAAGATCGCGGCCCAGGGCATGCGCAACAGCAACGTGCTCGCGATCGCGCCCACGGCGACGATCTCCAACATCACAAACACGTCGCCCTGCATCGAGCCGACCTACAAGAACCTGTTCGTGAAATCGAATCTCTCCGGGGAATTCATCGTCCTCAATCCCTTCCTCGTGAAGGACCTCAAGGCCCGGGGCCTGTGGGACCAAGACATGATGGACAACCTGAAGTACTTCGACGGCGAGCTTAAGGACATTGATAGGATCCCCGAGGACCTGAAGCAGAAATACCTCACCGCGTTCGACATCGACCACAAGTGGGTGATCGAGGCGGCGGCCCGCCGGCAGAAATGGATCGACCAGTCCCAGTCCGTCAATCTCTGGATCAAGACGCCGGACCTGAAGACGCTCTCGCACATGTACCGCCTTGCCTGGCATGCCGGGCTCAAGACGACGTACTACCTGCGGGGTCTCGGCGCCTCAAACATCGAGAAGGCGACGGTGCAGGTGAAGAAGGAGATGCGCGGCGCGGCGGGAGAAACCAAGGCGGAGACGGCGACCCGTGATGCGGCGGCGCTGCTTTCCACGCCTCCATTCCCCGACATCGCCTCAAGTCCCAAGCAGTACACGGCCGAGGAAAAGAATGCCTGCTCGATCGAAGCCATGCGAAACGGGGGAACCTGCGAGGCCTGCCAGTAGGAATGGCTGCCTAGGAGCCTAATAATCAGATCATTACGAAATCCGCATCCATCCAATGGATGCGGATTTTCCATTGGGCTCAGCCGCAATGTCGTCCGGACTGCCCATTGGCCTCTAGCTCTGCCTGCGTTTCCAGTCGGCCCCATATGAAGAGTCCTAGATCCAGGACGAATATTGCAATCACGAGGCCATCCACAACGGTAGCTCCGCGGCCTCGGCGCATGAATTGCTCGGCCCCCCAGAGAACAAACGCCAAGCCGAGGAGTAGTCCTTTCAAGACCTCGCTTCTGCCCCCTCCCGAGTTCGTTTGAAGGCAGATGAACGAGGCACCGACGAAGATCAGCGCAAATGACCCGGTCCGCTGGTGGCGAAGTGAGGGTTCGAAGCCGTCCCCGATGTCCGGCACAAGCATCAATGCGAGCGAAACGAGCGCCCCCACAAAGAGGACTGCGCTAAGCCTGAGCATGACTCTCTTGGCGATGGGCATGTTGGGGAGGAATGTTGATGGGTCCACGCCGGTAGCTGCCACCACGTGGGCGACGCGCTAACCTATCATTTGCGCTGCCAGCCGGTCGTCCGGAATCCTCCGCCCAAATTCCTAGCGCCGCCGATCAAGCCATTGGGGGAACTCCGCGGCGCCTCAGGGCGCCTCGAATCCCATCGCTTTTATAAGGCGAATTGCCTGGGCCGCCTGCGAATAGTGCTCGATCGCCCACCTCCAAGCTGAGGGAGTTTGATGGGGCGCGGCACCGCACTCAAACGTACGCCGCCGACGCCTTTGTTGAAAGCCCCAAGCCGTTTATGCTACTGCCTCACCAGCCCGTTCCAAGCGGCCCGACCGACTCGAGCTCCTCCAGCTTCTTTCTTTCGGCTGAATCCGTGGCGTTCCAAAGGCCGGTTTCAATGAGCCGGCGCGCCTCCGACACGGCCCCGGTCCTCAGGTCCCATGCTGCGGCCTCGATGAGCAACTTTGTGTTCTGCGGAAAGAGGCGGGCGCCCTCGTTGAGGCGGGCCAGTTCTTCGGCAGTCGGGTCCCGGGCGAGATGTTTGGAAACCCCCGCGGCGATCACGTAGGCCCCCTCGATGGGAGGCTGCTGGCGCAGCGAGGCCGTGACGCAGTCCATCACGCCCGAGGCCTGGGCTTCGCTGATCATGCCATGCTTTTCGGCGGGACCGTGCACTGCGTCGGACAACCTCATCGAGGCGAGCTCGAGCTCCGCCAGGGGCCGTGACTCGGCTGCCGCCGGGCTTGCCTCGAGAAGAGCCCGGGCTCCCTCCTTGTCGTTGGTGTCGATTCGGAATAGGGCGAGCGAGGCCAAGAGCCTCGGGTCGCGGTCGCCCGCATCGTAGGAGCCCTGCAGCAGCCTGGAGGCTTGCTCAACGTATAGAGGGAGCGCGACGGGATTGTACTGGTTGACCACCCGAAGGACGCGTCGCCCCCATTCGCCCTTGATCCTGCGAACCTCCTCAGGCGTGGCGCCCCGCAGGTCGATGGGCGGTGGGTCCGCCCGGGGCGCCATAGGCCCTTTCAGCGGCTCCCACACCGCGCGCGGGAGGTAATCGCTCAGCGCATCCCGGGCATCATCAAAATCCATCCCAAAACAGGATTGAAACAGCTTCTCCGTCACCGGCTGGGACGCCGCGGCTGCAGCAAAACGCCAAAGCCTCTCCTTTCCATCCGTCAGGCGGCCCGATAGCGCCCACCGCACGAACAGCTCGGCCTGCGCCTCCCAGACCCGTTGGTATTCCTCCGACTTCCCCGCAGGAGCCCGCTGGATAAGAAGTTCCATCATTGGCAGAAAGGGTCGGGGCGCCGTGGCATCGTGGTGGAGCATGGACGCGGCGTCCCTTGACAGCCATGGATCTGGCTCGAACCCGTTCCTATCCCATGGATAGAGAAGCGAGGTGTAGAACCGGGTGAAGCCGGTGGAGAACCACTCGGGCAGGGTGGGAGCGCGCGACTCGATCAGGAAGCGAAGATAGGTGGGCGAGAAGATGAACTCGGAGCCGCGCTTGGTCATCTTCCAGGCCGCATCGTCCAGAATCACGAAGAGGTAGCTCGAGTCCGGGTCCGTGAGGCGCAGGTCATCCATCGGCTGGAATCGTCCGCCCGCTGAAGCCGCGGCCGGAAGCTTCTCGAGTTCCCGCGACAACTCCTCGTCTATCGTCTGTTTGAGCGACTTCGGGAGCAGGATGATCGTCGTCGGCACCGTCGTGTGCAGGAGGAATTCGTCCGGTATGAACTGGCTGAGCTCGGCCTGTTGTTCGCGGAGCCCCTGCACGAACAGCTGCGTCTCGTCGTCGGCGCAGGCGGAGAGTATCTCCAGGTCGCCCGACTGAGCATAGCTCCAGATGGGATGGTTCATCCAGTCCTTCACCTCGTGCTCCTCGACGAGGAAGGGCGGGAGCACCGTTACGTGCTCAGTGTCTTGGTCTGCGGCTCTCAGGGCCGGCTGGGAAACCGCGACGAAGGCGACGGCGGTCATCCATGCGACGGAATGCTTCATGGTGAAGATCCCGAGAGTCCCACCTCGAAGAGGAGGTCATTTGGCTGGTCCAGGACAAAAAGGCGGGTTGAACCTGCGCCCCCAGAGACGCTCAGGAGGAAACGGTGCGATTGGCTGTCCGAGCCGAGTACAGCCACCCTGCGGTGCGGAAATTTTTTGCTGGTCGCTTTTTGGACATTGGCGATTTCTGGCGCTGCCAGGTTCGCCGAAGGCTTGGTGGTTGATGCGGACCCGCCTCCCGGCCCGCCTATCTTGCGGCGCCGGCCGTCGACATCGTAGCCTAACGATTCGCTCGAGGACATTGACACTTGGACAAGGCCTCCTTCGGTCCAGGCCACGTTGTTCGGAAGCGATCCCGGCGAGGGCATCTTGGCGGTGGCCATTCGCTCGGGCCGGTCGACGTCAACAATGACCAGCATGGGCGAGGAATCCACCGACCTGACGTAGGCGACGTGGGTTCCGTCCGGATCAAGGACTGCAAAATTGGGAAGATCAACCGCGCCAAGGGACTTCACGGCGCCTATTTCGACGCTGCCATCGGGCACTGCGTTATGCCTCAGGCCCCCGCTGTCCTGGCCGAAGTATCGGGACGCAACCAGCGCCATCTGGGGCAGCTGCTTGTCGAATTGATTGTGGTGCTGGCCGATGCTGAACCGCGCCTGCCAAAGGAGTTTCTCCTTCTTGCTCTTCTTGAATTCCTGGAGGTCGTAGGCCAGAAGCACCACGAAGTATCGGTACGTCCTGAGTTCCGGATCCGACGCCGAGTCGTATCCCATGAGTGTAGCGTCCTCGTCTCCTATCATCTCCTGGCTAAAGGCGTTTCCTTTGGCCTGGAATGCCCATGGTCCCCGGTCCCTGAAGCCGTCGCCAGGATGCTGGGCCAGCCACCTCGCCGGGGCGAGCCGTTCCGTTTTTTGGGCTGCTAATGACCCTGGTGCGCGCTCGGCAGGCGCCCTGCTTGTTCCCCAGTAGACAGCGATCACCAGGTTGGCGGACCTTGGATCCGCCGCCTTTAGGTATCTTCTGTTTGCCAGCGGGCCCTCGATCGCCTGCTCCACGTCCCTGAACGTCATGTTGTCGATCGTCTCGTCCTTGATCTCTCCGCTCAGGAAGCCGCCTTCCCGAAGGACGTAGGTTTCCGGCTGGAGTGAACCGTCGGGCAGTCTGGAGCGGGTGTAGCCGTTGCTTACCCTTGAAGAAACGGCCTCAAAACTCTCGCCGCGCGAGGCCGGAAGCCAAAGAAGAGCAGCAACGATGAGCCCGACCGCGCGCGGCCCTATCGCGGGCCGCGAAGCCATAGATCTCAATTCCATGGGGTATCGGCGGATGGGGGCTGAACATGCGCGGCCATGAGCCTTGTGCTTAACAGCGCGGCCGGGGGAATCACTTCAAGAAATCGAGGTGAATGCTCCAGGTCCCAGGCGACTCAAAGCCCCACATCGCGGCGCGTCATTCGTCGGCGGCGACGAAATGGCACCCCTTGCTTACGGGATTGAGCGCCGCGGCGTGGACGACCAGGAGCGCCGTCTGGACCGCGTTGCGCAGCTCGATCAGGTCGCGGGTGAGCCCGCATCCCCGGTAGAAGCTCTGGATTTCCTCTCGAAGCTCCAGAAGTATCCTGCGCGCTCGCGTGAGGCGCCGTGGCGAGCGGACCACGCCGGCGTAGTTCCACATGGTGTGCTGGATCTGGAGCATGTCCTGGCGGATCAGCATCGGGTCGGCCGTCCGCGTGGGGCTTTCCCAGGGATTGGGATCGGGCAGGCGAAAGCCGCCGCGCTGGATGTCGCCGGCGTCGGCCTCGGCGGTGAATGTGGCCCCGGTAACGCATTCGAGGAGGGACGTGCTGGCGAGGCGGTTTGCCCCGTGGAGTCCCGTGCAGGCGGTTTCGCCGATGGCGTTCAAATTGCGGATGTTCGTGCGGCCATTCAGGTCGGTGTGCACGCCGCCGCAGGCGAAATGGGCTGCAGGCACGACGGGTATCGGCTCACGCTCGATGTCCACGCCGTGGGAGAGGCAGCGTTCCAGTATGCTGGGGAAGCGTTCCCGCAGGAAGCCAGGCGGCATCGCCGAACAGTCAAGGTATGCGCAGGGCTCGCCGCTGATCTCAAGCTCGTGCCTGATCGCGCGGGCCACGATGTCGCGGGGCGCGAGCGAGCCTTGCGGATGCAGGGCGTCCATGAACCGCTCCCCGCGCGAATTGACGAGCACGGCGCCCTCTCCGCGCAGGGCCTCGGTGATGAGGAGGTGGGGGGCTCCCTTCTTTGCGAACACCGTGGGGTGAAACTGGACATACTCCAGGTCGATAAGCCGGGCCCCGACACGGTAGGCCATCGCCACGCCATGACCGACGCTTCCAGGCTGGTTGGTCGAGTGCAGGAAGATCTGGCCCAGGCCGCCGCAGGCGAGCACGGTCTTCTTTGCGACGACGGCAGCGGTCTCGCCGGTGTGCGTGTCCAGGATGTAGGCGCCGAAGCAGGTGAGGGGCTCGTACTTGTCGGCGGGGTCGTCGGAATTGTGCGAAAGGGTGAGCAGATCGATGGCCACCCATCCGGAGCGGCGGGTGATCAGGTGTGTCGCGTCGACCCTCCCAGCGACCGCCGCGAGGATCGCGTGGCCGGTGGTGTCCTTGGAATGGATGATCCTGCGCTCCCCGTGGCCTCCCTCCCGGGTGAAGTCCAGGCCGCCGGACTTGTCGTGGTCGAATCTGACGCCCACCTCGTCTATCAACAGCTCCTTCACGATGCGCGGCCCCTCGCGCACGAGCTGCTCGACAGCGGCGGGGTTGGACATGTGGTCGCCGGCCTCGAGTATGTCGTGCGTTAGCCCCGCGGGATCGCTGCTGGTGTCGTAGATTATCCCGCCCTGGGCCCAGTCGCTGTTTGCCTTGAGCGGACCCGACAGGGAAAGGAGCTCAGAGGACAGCCCGGATTTTGCGGCCTGCAGCGCGTAGGCTGAGCCCGCCAGGCCCGCGCCGATGACCAGGCAATCGGTTCGGAAGACTTGCATGACTGCTCAGCGCCTCCCCGGCATCACGGTCAGGCTCAGGTCGGCCGCGGGCGCGGAGTGGGTAAGGCCTCCCACGCTGATGACATCGACGCCGGCCACCGCGTACGAGAGCAGCGTATCGAGCCGCACGCCGCCCGACACCTCCACGATCGCCGCTCCCTTGATGAGTGAAACGGCGCGTGCGACCTGGGCGGGCGCCATGTTGTCGAGCAGGATGACATCCGCGCCCGCGCGCAGGGCCCCCCTGACCTCGGCCAGCGTCTTCGCCTCGACCTCTATGCGGGCGAGGTGCGGCGCCTCCCTGCGGACCCTCGCAACGGCCCTTGCGATGGATCCGGCGCCCGCAATGTGGTTGTCCTTTATCAGGACGTGCTCGCCCAGGGAACTGCGGTGGTTGTGGCAGCCGCCGCAGCGCACGGCGTACTTTTCCAGGGCCCGGTATCCCGGCGTCGTCTTTCGGGTGTCGACGATCCGCACCTTTCTCCCCCTAACGGCGTCCGCGAATCTCCGGGAAAGGGTCGCTATGCCCGACAGGTGCTGGATGAAATTGAGGGCCGTTCGCTCCGCAGTGAGGATCGAGGCGGTCGGCCCCTCGAGGCTGAGCACGCGCCTTCCCTTCCTTATCCCGTCCCCATCATGCGCCGACGCCTTGAGCTTGATCCTGGCATCGACGCGCTCGAAGACGCGCGCCGCGACATCGATGCCGCAGAGCACGAGGTCATGCCCCGCCGAGATGTAAGCCCGGGACCGGTGACCATCCGGGAATATCGCCCGGCTCGTCACGTCGCCGAGGCCGGCGTCCTCCTCGAGCGCGAGGTCTATGAGGTGGTCAGTTCGAGGGAGCATGGGCAAACATCCTCTCTATGCTCAGTCCAGCGCGCCTGCGCAGGGACTCGTCCAGGTGCACGATCTGGTCGTCGCGCGGAGCCTCCAGGGCCTCGCGGATCTTCTCGAGGGAATTGAGCTTCATATACGGGCAGAGGCGGCATCCACTTATGAAGTTTTTCTCCGGAGCCTCGACCTCGAGGCGGTTGACGAGTCCGCACTCCGTGAGCATCAGGAAATAGGGGGCGGGAGTCGTCTTCACGTATTTCATCATGGCCCCGGTGCTGCCCACGAAGTCGGCGGCTGAGGCCACGTCACTGGGGCACTCGGGATGGGCGACCACCTTGAGACCGGGGAATTGCGCTCGGGCGGCCGTGATGCCCTCGGTCGTGAATTGATCGTGGACAATGCAGGTCCCGTCCGAGGATACGATCTCCTTGGCCACGCCCTTCAGCCTAAGCTCGGCCCTAAGGTTATCGGCCATGAGCCTGTCCGGGACGAATATGATCCTGGGCGCGGGAAGGGACGCGACGATGGCGTAGGCATTGCCCGAGGTGACGCACACGTCGGATTGCGCCTTCACCTCGGCGGTGCTGTTGATGTAGCACACCACCGGGGCGCCCGGATGGAGGGCCTTCAGCCTGCGCACGTCATCGCCTGTGATTGAGTCGGCAAGCGAACAGCCCGAGTTCCGGTCGGGAACGATGACGATCGCCTCCGGTGAGAGTATCTTTGCCGTCTCCGCCATGAAAACCACGCCTGCAAACACGATCACTTTGGCCTTCGATTCCCTCGCCCGGACGCTGAGGTAGAACGAGTCGCCCTTGAAGTCGGCGACCCCGTAAATGATCTCCGGCTCCACATAGGAGTGTGCGAGGATGACGGCATCCTTCTCCTTTTTTAACCGATTTATATCCAACGTGATGGGGGCAATCTCGCGGCAAGTATCCAGATTCCACACCCGCCCGCTCCGGTCGCAGTCAACGTGCATGAGCGACTTCAACAGGCGTTCGGCCTCTTCCTCGATAGACTGGGCGACAGTACCCATGGGAAAACAACTTATGCTCCTTAGTCCCGGAGTAAAGTCTTCGGACGTGCTAAGGTCGGCCCGTTGGGGTGCGACGCCTTGACGATAGCTTGCGACGGCGATTGGTTGGCTCATGGAGCCGAAATCCCGACTGAAGCCCCTTCGATCTGCTTCATTGTGCGGCTTGGGCCTGATCCTCGCCGCGCTGGCATTCTGCGCGAGCATCCGCGCTGACCAGGATGCCTCCGGCGACGAGCTTCGACTTGCCATTATCCTGACCCGTCACGGCGTAAGGGCTCCCTTGATGAGCAACGAGGCGATGGCTGCCCTTGCGGCCAAGCCCTGGCCGAAATGGGAGGTGGCTCCCGCGATACAGACCCCCCATGGAAACCAGCTGGTCGCGATGATGGGAGACTACTACCGGGCGCTGTTCCAGAAGGAGGGAGCCCTTTCGGGAGACCCGGCGAAGGACGCTCCCTTGGTCTTTGTGCGGGCGGACAATGACCAGAGGACGATCGAGACCGGCCGCATACTCGGCAAGGCGCTCGCTCCCATCGGTGAACCGGAGGTGCATGCGCTTCCGGAGGGCACCGCCGATCCTCTTTTCAGGACGTTCAAGGCAGGGGTCGGGCACCCAAACACCGAATTGGCAGCGGCCGCTGTCCTGGGGCGAATGGGCGGCGATCCACGGAACCTGGAGCGCGCCTATGCAAGGCAGTTCGGCGAATTGAAGGATATCCTTTATGGTCCCGACTCAGACTCGAGGCACGATACCCCGTTTGACGCACCTGGAGCGGTTCTACCCGGCAGCAAAGGTTACCTGGTGACGATAACGGGACCGCTCCTTGCCGCACTGGAGACCACGGACAGCCTCCTCCTGGAATACACGGATGGGATGCCGCTTGGGGACGTCGGCTGGGGACGCGTGGACGGAAAGGTCATGACCGACCTGCTGTCGCTTCATGAGCTCTATTTTGACCTCACCCAGAGGACGTTTTATGCCGCCCAGGTCGATGCCTCGAACCTGGCGAGCCACATCATCGACACCTTGGAGCAAGCCGCGACGGCGGAACCGGTGGTCGGTGCCATCGGCCCCTCAGGAGAGCGGGTGGTCGTGATCGTCGGCCATGATTCGAACATCGCCAACATCGGGGGACTCCTCGGGATGAATTGGTGGATAGACGGGACGCAGATGAACCCGATGCTCCCCGGGGGTGCGCTGGTCTTCGAGCTCTGGAAGCACGGCGGAGCCGATGGCGCGTGCTACGTGAGGACAAGCTACATCACCCAGACGATGGACCAGCAGAGGGAGGCGACACCCCTCTCCCTAGAAAACCCCCCGGCGCGCGCGGCGATATTTGTCCCGGGATCCAGTGGCGTGGGCCCCCATTTCGATGCTCCCTTGGCCGCCTTCGTGCGTCAGGCGCGAAAGGTGATCGACCCTTCATTCATTGCGCCGGACCAATGAGGCGGTTGCAAAACGGGTCGGCCTGCCGATGCTTGGGGCCATGGTAAGAATCACCGGCGAATACCAGGGAGACCTCCACTGCTCGGCCGTGCACGGGCCCTCGGGCAACGCCCTGGCGACGGATGCCCCAAAGGACAACCAGGGGCGGGGCGAGGCGTTCTCTCCCACGGACCTTGTGGCTACGGGATTTGGCACCTGCATCGCGACAACCATGGCGATCGTCGCACGCAGGCACGGCGTCGAGATCCCAGGGATCAAGTTTGAGGTGACCAAGGAGATGTCCTCGGACTCCCCGAGGAGGATATCCCGCCTGACGGCGCGGCTCCGGATGCCGCCCTCAGCCCGTGCCGTTCCCGAGGGAGTCCTGGAGAAGGCCGCAAACACATGCCCGGTCCATCAAAGCCTCGCCCCCTCTGTCGAGAAGGTGATCGAGTTCATTTGGGAGTGACCCCTTCGGCCGTCCGCGCGACGCCGCGCAGGTCGTAGGTCGTGTCGTAGTTGAGGGCAATCCTCCTCGTGACGAAGACCCTCACCCTTATTTTCCCGCCCAACGGGCCGGTCGCGACGGCGTGGCCCTCGACCCTGCGCTCGTCGCCCGAGTCGCTGAGCGCATGCCCCTTGAAATCGACAGGCAAGCCCGCGGCCGAGCGCCGCAGGTCCTCGTCGCTCACCGTGATCCATATCCGGCCTTTTTCGTTGTAGAAAAAATAGGGAAATACCCTGGCCGAGTACGTCGATGAATACACGACGCCGTGCCGGATGAACGGGGCCATAGACATCGTTATCGTGGCCACGAGGATCGACGTCGTGGCGGGCTTGATGGCCACGACGCCGAACTTGTCCAGGGACCCGTCCGCTCCCCGCAGAGGCATGACAAGCGCCAGGAGGAACAGCACAATGGGGATTACGGACCTGCGCACCCGCCAAATCTGGGCCCGGCGATGCCGCGGGCAAACCGGAAAATGCCGCAATATCTTTCGCGTTGCGCCTTGGGTCGGCGGCGAGTCATCTCGTCTCCCGTCATTCATGGCCAAGAAAAAGCAAGCTACATGGGGTGGGCGGTTCGATTCCGGCCCTTCCGCGCTGATGCTCAAATTCAGCGAATCGGCCTCGTTTGACCGCCGGCTGGCCCCCTATGACATAGCAGGCAGCAAGGCGCATTCCGCGATGCTCGCGCATGTCGGGCTGATCACGGCCAAGGAGCGCGACGCGATGCACTCGGGCCTCGACGAGATCCTTGCGGAGATCGAGGGCGGCCGCTTCGTCTGGGACGATCGCCTGGAGGATGTCCACATGAACATCGAGCATGCGCTGACGCTGCGTGTGCCGGCCGCGACAAAGCTCCATACGGGCCGCAGCCGCAACGACCAGGTCGCGACCGACATGAGGCTGTTCTTCAAGCACGCGTGCGCGGTCCTCGCCGGGAAGGTGGTCGGGGCCCAGAGGGCCCTGCTGGGTGCCGCGAAGGCGAACAAGGACGTTGTCATTCCCGGCTACACGCACCTCCAGCGGGCGCAGCCGGTCTTTGTCGCCCACCACCTGTTCGCCTGGATGGAGATGCTGGAGCGCGACCATGCGCGACTGGCGGAGGTCGCCGACAAGGCAAACGTTTGCCCGCTGGGCTCGGGGGCCGTCGCGGGCACGACGCTTCCGATCGACCGGGAATTCGCGGCGAGGCAGCTGGGATTTGTCGACGCGAGGGGTCGCGCGAGGGTCACCCAGAACTCGATGGACGCGGTCGCCGACCGGGACGTCCACATTGAGTTTGCGTCGGCCTGCGCGCTGCTCGGGGTGCACCTTTCCAGGATCGCCGAGGACCTGATCGTCTGGAGCAGCGCCGAATTCAAGTTTGTCGTGCTGCCGGACGACTTGTGCACGGGCAGCTCGCTCATGCCGCAGAAGAAGAACCCCGACGCGTGCGAGCTTATACGGGGAAAGTCCGCGCGCCTGCAGGGGAACCTCCAGACGCTCCTCGCGCTCGTCAAGGGCCTCCCGATGACCTACAACCGGGACCTCCAGGAGGACAAGCCGCCCGTTTTCGACAGTTTCGACCAGGCGGCGATTTGCGTGGACGTCCTGGGAGCGTTGGCGACGGGAATGTCGTTCAACAGGGAGCGCTGCGCCGCCGCGGCGTCGGATCCGGCGCTCCTCGCGACGGATCTTGCCGAATACCTGGTCTCGCGGGGCGTTCCCTTCCGGGAGGCGCATCACGCCGTGGGCGCGGTGGTGGCCCTCGCGGAGCGCATGGGATGTCCCCTGCCGATGCTTTCGACGGAGGACGTGGAAAGGCTTCATCCCGGGTTTGGAGGCGACTGGGCGTCGGTTTTCGACCTCGGCCGCTCGCTCGCAAAGAGGAAGGGCACGGGAATGCCCGGTCCCGCCCAGGTTTCCCGCCAGTTCAGCCGCTGGAACAAGATCCTCGGATAGTCCGGGCAAGCCCGCTGTTTCACCATTGGAATGGCCAAGGTCCGCATCCTTCCCGACAGCGTCGCCAACCAGATAGCCGCCGGCGAGGTGGTGGAGAGGCCCGCGGCGGTCGTGAAGGAGCTCCTGGAGAACGCCCTGGACGCAGGCGCCACGCGCATCGTCGTCGAGTTCGCGCACGCGGGCCGGTCGTTGATCAGGGTCGAGGACAACGGGCACGGGATGTCGCAGGAGGACGTCCGGGCCGCCCTCGAGCGCCATGCGACGAGCAAGATCGCCGACGTGGCCGACCTGGATCGGCTCTCGACTTTCGGGTTCCGCGGCGAGGCCCTCCCCTCGATCGCGAGCGTGTCGCGATTCACGATCCAGACGCGCGAGGCGGGCGCCGATTCCGGGACGGAGATCTCCGTGAACGCGGGAAGGATCCTGCGCGAGCGCGCCTGCGGCCGGCCCGTGGGAACCCGCATCGACGTCGAGCGCCTGTTTGAGCCGGTGCCGGCGCGCCGCAAGTTCCTCAAGACGGACCGCACGGAGTCCGGCCACATCGTCGGCTGCGTGCGTCTCTACGCGCTGGCCTGCCCGGCGACCTCATTTACCCTCATCGAGGACGAAAGGGAGATCTTCAGGTCGCCCGAATGCTCCAGCCTCGCTGAACGCGTTGCGGAGATCTACGGCCGGCAGGCGGCGGAAGGCCTCCTGGCGCTTCACTTCGCCGAGTCGGGGATGCGCATCACCGGGCTCATCGGCGGACCCGGGGTGGGGCGGTCCTCGAGGCACGACATGGTGGCGTTCGTCAATTCGAGGCCCGTGGAGAGCAGGGCGCTGAACGGCGCCCTCATGGAAAGCTACAGGGATTCGCTGCCGACGGGCCGGTTTCCGGTCGCCTTTGTCTTCCTGGAATGCAACCCCTCCGAGGTTGATGTGAACGTCCATCCCGCGAAGCGGGAGGTGCGCTTCAGGAGCGAGGCGGCTGTGCGGGGCTTCGTGATACGCGCCGTGCTCACGAGGCTGCGGGAGTGGTCGGGACGCACCTCGGCGGCCGGACAACCCTCCCCAACGCCGGGACCGATGGCGCCTTCCGGCCTTCCGTCCCCGTTCCAACCCTGGGCCGGCGAAGCGCCCCAGCATCCCCCGGCAGCCTTTCCGGCCGCGGCCGCTCAGCCCTTTCCCAAGGCCCTGAACGCGGCGCCCTCGGCGGCGTTCGCGGAGGTGGCCCTCGACTGGAGATACGTGGGCACCGCGCACGGCGCCTACATCCTATATGAGACGCCGCAGGGCCTCGTGCTGCTTGACCGGCGCGCGGCCCACGAGCGGGTTTGGTACGAGCGCCTGAGGGGGCAGTTCAAGGCGGGCGGCGTGCCCGTGCAGCACCTGCTTCTCCCCGTTTCCCTCGAGCTGAGCCCGGTGGCGGCGGCGGTCCTGATCGACAACATCGAGTTTGTCCGGAGGCACGGGCTGGAGGTCTCGGAATTCGGGCGCAATTTCTTCCGCGTGGAGGCGATTCCCTCGTGGATGGAACCCGGGGATGCCGACACGTTCGTCCGCGACCTCGTGGGCGCGCTGCGCGAGGGGCGGATCCCGACCTCGGACCCGGATGTCGCGCGCGACGAATTTGCCCGCCTCGCGGCGAAGGCGGTCAGGCTCTCGCAGAGAACCGAGGAATCGGAGGCGCTGGCCCTGGTCCGGGAGCTTTTCACGACGTCGTCCCCCATTTCCGGTCCCAGGGGTCACCCGACGTTCGTTGAGCTCAATCACGCGGAGCTGGCAAGGCGCTTCCAGAAATAGCCTTCAGGATCCCGTTTTTGCGTGACCGCCCCGCGGGGCGGCGCGAGTCTTGCAGTGTCAGGGTCAATTCGAATGCCCAACTCATCCCAGGACAAGAAGACACCGGATTCCCAGGCCGAGATCATGAAGTCGCTGATCCTGCGGCACCTGACCTCGACATTGGCGCGTTACGCTCCCTCGGCGACCCTGAGGGATTGGTGGGTCGCGTCGTCGCTCGCGGTCCGCGACGCGATCCACGAACGGATGATCGCGAGCCAGATGGTGCATAACTCGCAGAACACGAGAAGGATATATTATTTCTCGATGGAGTACCTGATGGGCCGCCTCTACGAAAGCAACCTGTTGGCGACCGGCCTCACCGAAGCGGTTCGCTCGGCCCTGCAATCCCTGGGTGTCAATTTTGACGAGGTGCGCGAGACCGAGGTCGACATGGGCCTCGGCAACGGCGGCCTCGGACGCCTTGCGGCCTGCTTCCTCGATTCCCTGGCCACGCTCGACTATCCCGCGCTCGGTTACGGAATCCATTACGAGTTCGGCCTGTTCCAGCAGGAGATCGTGAACGGAAGCCAGGTGGAGCACCCCGACCGCTGGATGATCTTCGGCAGTCCCTGGGAGGTCATTAGGGCCGATTACACGCAGGAGATCAAGGTGTACGGACGGGTCATCAATGCATTCGACGATCACGGCAACTCGAGGCCGAAATGGGTCGATACCCGCACGGTGCTGGGCGTGCCGCACGATATCCCCACCGCGGGATACGGCACGAAGACCGTGAATCTGCTTCGGCTCTGGGCCTCCCGCTCGTCCGACGACTTCGACCTCGCGGCGTTCAATTCCGGGGGCTACGTCGAGGCCGTTCGGGAGAAGGCCATCGGCGAGACGATCTCGAAGGTTCTCTACCCGAACGACAAGACCGAGAACGGCAAGGAGCTCAGGCTCGTGCAGCAGTACTTTTTCGTGTCCTGCTCGATCCGCGACATCATCCGCCGGCATTTCAGGACGACGGGGAACTCGTGGGAAAACTTCTCCGACAAGGTCGCGATCCAGCTCAACGACACCCATCCGGCGATCTCCGTGGTGGAGCTCATGCGGATCCTGGTAGACGAGCAGGACATGGCGTGGGACGCCGCGTGGGGAATCACAACCCGGACGCTGGCGTACACGAACCACACGCTCCTGCCGGAGGCGCTTGAGAAATGGGGCGTCCCCCTCTTCGAGCGCGTGCTGCCCCGCCACCTCCAGATCATCTTTGAGATAAACCTGAAGGTCCTCGCGCTGTGCGAGGCCAAGTGGCCGGGCGACGACGGCAAGAAGCGCGCCTGTTCGCTGATCGAGGAGAACGGCCAGAAGATGGTGCGCATGGCGCACCTCGCGGTTGTAGGGACGCATGCGGTGAACGGCGTCGCCGCGCTCCACACGGCCCTGCTGCGCAAGAACCTCTTCCCGGAGTTCGACGCCCTTTATCCGGGGAAATTCCAGAACAAGACGAACGGCATCACGCCGCGGCGCTGGCTCCTCCAGTGCAACCACCGCCTGGCCTCGCTCGTGACCCGGACGCTGGGCGACGAGGAATGGGTGCGCGACCTGGACCGGCTGCGCGGCCTCGAGAAATACGCGGACAATGTCGAATTCCGCCGGGAATTCATGGAGGTCAAGCGGGCGAACAAGGTGGACCTGGCCCACCTGATCCGCGCCGAGTGCGGGATCACGGTTTCGCCCGACGCGATCTTCGACGCGCAGATCAAGCGGCTCCACGAGTACAAGCGGCAGCACCTCAATCTCCTGCACATCCTGGCCCTCTACCGGCGCCTGATCCAGAACCCGTCCCTTGAGATGGCGCCGCGCGTCTTCATTTTCGCCGCCAAGGCCGCCCCCGGATACGACGTCGCGAAGAACCTCATCAGGGCGATCAATGTCATCGGCGTGCGCATCAATTCCGACACCAGGATCCGGGACAAGATCAAGGTCGCGTTCCTCCCCAACTACCGGGTTTCCCTTGCCGAGAAGATCATCCCGGCGGCCGACCTGTCGGAGCAGATATCGACGGCCGGCAAGGAGGCGTCCGGCACGGGGAACATGAAGCTCGCCCTGAACGGGGCGCTTACCATCGGAACGCTGGACGGCGCCAACATCGAGATCCGCGAGGAGGTGGGCGACGAGAACATCTTCATCTTCGGCATGACGGTCGAGGAGGTCGAGGCGCGCCGCGCGCGCGGGTACAATCCATGGGATATCCACCGCGACGACGAGGAGGTGCGTGCCGTCGTCGACTGGCTAGGCAGCGACTACTGGATCCCCGGCGAGCAGGGAGCATTCGGGCCGATCCACGACACGCTGCTCAACGGGGGGGACCCCTACATGGTCCTGGCCGACTTCCGCTCCTACAGCGACTGCCAGGCGAAGGTCGACGCCGCCTACCGCGACCGCGACGGGTGGGGGAGGAAGGCGATCATGAACACCGCCCGCGTCGGCAAGTTCTCGAGCGACCGGACGATCAGGGAATATGCCAATGAGATCTGGGACCTGTCGCCCCTGAAGATCCCGTGACGCACCGCGGGCGGGCCTTGATCCCATGATCGCGGGTCACACCGGCACGTCCAGCTGATCCCCAAACCCCCACCAATCACATGAGCCTAAAGAACCGGCTGATCATCCTCAATTTCGGGCAGTTTTTCGTCTGGGGGGCGTGGCTCATTTCGTTCGGCGGGTACATGATCGTCACGCTCAAGTTCACCGGCGGCGAGGTCGGGAGCATTTATTCGACGATGGGGCTGGCCTCGCTGTTCATGCCGGGGTTGCTGGGCATCGTCGCCGACCGCTGGATCAACGCCGAGCGCGTGCTCGGCCTCTGCCACGTCGCGGGGGGGCTCCTGCTCCTCCTTGCCTCCACGATCAGGCATCCGGGCCTCATGTACTGGGTGATGCTGCTCAATTCCCTGGTGTACATGCCGACCATCGCGCTAAACAACACCGTCGGCTACGGGATCCTCTCCTCACGCGGGTTTGACGTCGTGAAGCACTTCCCCCCCATCCGGGTGTGGGGAACGATCGGGTTCATAGCGGCGATGTGGGCCGTGGACCTCATGGGATGGTCGGTCAGTCCGCTCCAGCTCTACATCGCCGCCTTCTCCGGCCTGGCCCTCGGGATCTACGCGTTCACCCTTCCGTCCTGCCCCCCGAGCAAGGCGAAGAAGTCGGCCTCCTTTGCAGCGGCGATCGGTCTCGACGCCCTGGTGCTCTTCAAGAACCGGAGGCTGGCGGTCTTCTTCACCTTCGCGGCCTTCATCGGGGCTGCGCTTCAGATCACCAACACCTTCGGCGAGGCCTACCTGGAGGACTTCAAGGGCGCCTACGCCAACTCGTTCGCGGTCGCCCATCCGGGGCTCCTCATGTCGGTGTCCCAGATCTCGGAGACCGTCTTCATCCTCACCATCCCCTTCTTCCTGGGACGGTTCGGCATCAAGAAGATCATGATGATCAGCATCTGCGCCTGGATCTTCCGGTTCGGGCTCTTCGGCATCGGCAATCCCGGAAGCGGCCTGATCCTCCTCGTGCTTTCGATGATCATCTACGGGATGGCCTTTGATTTCTACAACATCTCGGGATCGCTATTCGTCGAGCTCGAGGCCGAGCCGCGCATCCGCGCGAGCGCCCAGGGCCTCTTCATGATCATGACGAACGGGCTCGGCGCGCTGATCGGCGGACTGGCAAGCGGCCGCGTCGTGGACTACTTCACGGTCAACGGCGTCAAGGACTGGCGCAGCATCTGGTTTGTCTTCTCGGGCTACGCGCTCCTCCTGGCCGTCATCTTCCCCTTTGCCTTCAAGTACGACCACAAGGTCAAGAAGGCGGAGCTTCCCGGGCTCTCGGGAGAGCTTCCCTCGGCCCCGTAGCGCGGGGGCCTTCCGACGATGGCCGTGACCACCCGCAGGCGCCTCCAAGGGCATCTTGGCAGGAGACCCAGGGTATCGGGGGCGATATTCGTGGCCGCCAACGCCACCGTGGTCGGCGACGTCGTGCTCGGGGCGGACTCAAGCGTGTTCTACGGGGCCGTGCTCCGGGGTGACATCAATAGCATCCGGGTGGGGAACGGGACGAACATCCAGGACAATGCGGTCGTCCACCTCGCCGACGACCTTGGCGTCCGGATCGGCGCCTGGTGCACGATCGGCCACGGCGCCATCGTCCATGCCTGCACGATCGGCGACGAATGCCTCGTGGGGATGGGAGCGACCGTGCTCGACGGCTCGCGGATCGGCGCCCAGTCGATCGTGGGGGCCAATTCGCTCGTGCCGCAGAATTTCAAATGCCCGCCGGGCTCGCTCGTGTACGGGTCGCCCGCGCGGGTGATCCGGCCGCTTCTTCCCGGGGAGAGGCGGGGGATACGCGCGTGGGCCGACAAGTACACCGAGGTCGCAAGGGCGCATGCGGCCCTCGCCGCGGGCCGCTAGCGCTCCAGGGTGTAGAATGTGTAGGAGTAATTCTCGTCGGAGCCCTCGCGCCTCGAGACCTCGCGCCACTTCAGGTGGCGCCACTCCGGGAAATACCGGTCCCCCTCGACCTGGGCATGGACGAGCGTCAGGTGAAGGCGCATGGGCCGGTCAAGCGCCAGGATCTCCTCGTAGATGCGCTCGCCGCCGTTCACGCAGACCTCGCCCGGCATCGTCTCCGCGATCGCGAGGGCCTCCGGGACCGAGCGGGCGACCCGCACGCCGTCCCTTTCGAGGGTGGGGTCGCTCGTCACCACGATCAGGCGCCTTCCGTCCTCGCGGGCCCTGGGCCATGTCTGGTAGCAGATGCGCCCGAGGATGATCGTCTTGCCCGCGGTCTCGTCGTGGAAATGCTTCGCATCCTCCGGGATGCGCCAGGGCAGGCGGTTCTCCCGCCCCATGACGCGGTTCTCGGCGCAGGCCACCATCAGGTTGAGCATCTTGGGCATCCCCTCAGTGCATGAGGGAACCTTTGGGATATTCCAAGCCCTCGCGGGCCGCCGCCCGAAGCCACTTGTCAGCCGGCCCCCCGATAACATGATCGGGGCATGAAAATCGGAGTCCCAAAGGAGATAAAGATCGGGGAGACCCGAGTGTCGATGACCCCCAGCCTGTGCAAGCGCTGCGTTTCACTCGGCGCGAAGGTGATCATCCAGAAGTCGGCCGGCGAAAGCGCCGGGTTCACGGATGCGGAATACGGCGCGGCGGGCGCCTCCTTGGTGCCCAGCGCCTCCGCGGTCTGGAAGGCCGCCGACCTGATCCTGAAGGTCAAGGAGCCCCTTCCCGCGGAATACGACCTTCTTAGGAGCGGTCAGACCCTCTTCACCTACCTCCACCTCGCCGCCGGGCCGGCGCTCGCCAAGGTCCTCCTGAAGAAGGGCATCCTCGGCATCGCCTATGAGACGGTCGAGGGCGTCGACGGCTCCTTTCCCCTCCTTAAGCCGATGTCCCAGATCGCGGGCCGGCTCGCGATCCAGGTCGGCGCCTACTTCCTGCAGTCCCAGCACGGGGGCTCCGGCGTCCTCCTGGGCGGGATCCCGGGCACGCTGCCCGGACACGTCGTCGTCGTGGGTGCCGGCAATTCGGGGGCCCACGCGGTGCAGATGGCCGCGGGCATGGGCGCGCGCGTCACCGTCCTCGACCTGGACACCCGCAAGCTGGAGTCGCTCGACTCCGAGTACCGCGGGCGCGTGGTCACGCTCATGTCCAATGTCGCGAACCTTGAGAGCTGCGTCGCGGACGCGGACCTGCTCGTCGGGGCCGTGCTCATCCCGGCGGCCAAGGCCCCCATCGTCGTCACAAGCGAGATGGTGGGCAAGATGAGGCCCGGCGGCGTCATCGTGGACATCGCGATCGACCAGGGCGGATGCATCGAGACCATCCGCCCGACCTCGCACAAGGAGCCGGTATACGAGCAGCACGGGGTGATCCACTATGCGGTGCCGAACATGCCGGCCCTCGTCGGCCGGACGTCGACCCAGGGCCTGACCCAGGCGACCGAGGCCTATGTGGCCCTGCTCGTCCAGAAGGGGATCGACGGCGCCCTGGCCGGGCACAAGGGCCTGGCGAGGGGCGTCAACACCCGGGAGGGCCGCATCACCTACGATGCGGTCGCGACCGCGCTCGGCTACCGTTAGGCCGAGGCGGGCACGATCCGGACGCTCTCGAGCGCAACCCGGGCGATCGGCGTGCTCCGCTCGGAGCCGGCCGTGGGGACGTTCGCGATCTGCTCCAGGACGTCCTCGCCGGACACCAGCTCGCCGAAGGCGGTGTACTGCCGGTCCAGGAAGCGCGCGTCGCCGTGGACGATGAAGAACTGGCTGCCGGCCGAGTCGGGGCTCGAGGAGCGTGCCATCGAGAGCACGCCCTTGACGTGGGACTTCGTGTTGAATTCGGCCTTGATCATGTAGCCGGGGCCGCCGGTCCCGGGCATTCCCTTCTGGCCCTCGCGGGTGTTCGGGCATCCGCCCTGGATCATGAATCCCTTGATGATCCGGTGGAACGCCGTTCCGTCGTAGAAACCCTCGCGGGCGAGCTTCTTGAAGTTCTCGACCGTCTTGGGTGCGACGTCCGGCCAGAAGGCCACCGTCATTTCGCCGAAGGACGTCTTGATGACGGCCTGTTCACTGGGGTTTTTGTTTTGGCTCATTTGAATGTGGTGTCGATCTGCTCGCAGAAATAGTGGATGATGAAGAGATGCGATTCCTGCGCCGATGCGCCCCGGGACCCGGGCACCAGCAGCTCGCAGGTCGCCATCCCCTTCGCCTTGCCGCCCTCGCGCCCTAGGAGGGCCAACGTCTTGATGCGCAAGCGCTTGGCCTCCTTAAGAGCGGCGATGATGTTGGGGGAATTCCCGCTCGAGCTGATGACGACCACCAGGTCGCCCTTCCGGGCCAGGCCGCCGATCTGGCGGGCGAACACCTGCTCGAAGCCGAAGTCGTTCCCGATGCACGAGACCAGCGATCCGTCGGAGGAGAGGGCCAGCGCCGGCAGCGAGCGCCGTTTTCGATGATAGCGGCCCACGAGCTCAGTCGCGAAATGGGCGGCCTCGGCCGCGCTGCCGCCGTTTCCGCAGATCAGGAGCCGGCCGTTGGCCTCCAGCGTCGAGAGGATCAGTTTCGAGGCCCTCTCGATGGCCGGGCGGATCTTTCGGAGGGATTCGAGCGTGCGGACCGTGTCGGCTAGGGACTTCTCGAACGTCATCGATGCATCAAAGTGGCCCGCGGACCCGCCCGCGACAGAATTTTTCACGGTTTTGGGATCCTGCGGCCGGGCTGATTCCGCCGAACGGGCCCCGGACCCGAGCCGGAATCCTCGGTTGCTCTTTTTGGACCGGCGAGCAACTTCTCGTCCGTGTTCCAGCGGCGGCCGATCGGCAGCGCCGGGAACGCACGATGGGTCAGCTTTGATAGGGTATTTTATTCACAGTGAGCATACTTCCCGACATTTCCCCCTTCCAGAGGCGCCTCGAGGAGCTCGATGCGCAGATGGCGGAGCCATCCTTCTACGCCAACACCCGGCGCGCGGCCGATGTCACCCGCGAGCAGCAGAAGCTGCGCAAGCTCGTGGAGGACCACAAGGAGCACGCCCGGGTGGAGCGCGAGCTGGCCGAGGCCCAGACGCTATCGCGCGGGGGATCGGGCGGAGACGACCTGAGGGAGCTCGCGACGGCCGAGATCCCCGAGCTGGAGCGGCGCGCGGCGGCGCTGCGGGAAGCCATCCTCCTCGCCATGATCCCGCCGGAGCCTTCCGACTCGCGCAACACGGTCATGGAGATCAGGGCAGGGACGGGCGGCGACGAGGCGGCGCTCTTCGCGGGCGAACTCGCGCGCTGCTACCAGAGATACGCCGACTCCCAGGGATGGAAGATTCAGCCGATGAGCAGCAGCTACTCGGAGCGCGGGGGGCTCCGCGAGACAGCATTCCTCGTCGTCGGGACCGACGTGTACAAGAGGCTCAAGTGGGAGAGCGGCGTGCACCGTGTCCAGCGCGTGCCCGTGACCGAGGCCAGCGGGCGCATCCATACCTCCACGGTCACGGTCGCGGTCCTTCCCGAGGCCGAGGAAGTTGACCTGCAGATCAACCCCCAGGACCTCGAGATAACGGTCGCCCGGGCGAGCGGCCCCGGGGGCCAGGGCGTCAACACCACCGACTCCGCCGTGCAGATCCTGCACAAGCCCACCGGGCTCATCGTCAAATGCGCCGACGAGCGGTCGCAGATCAAGAACAAGGCGAGCGCGATGACCGTGCTTCGCTCAAGGCTCCTCAAGCTGAAGGAGGATGAGGAGAAGGCCAAGTACGCGGCGGAACGCAAGAGCCAGATCGGCTCTGGCGACCGAAGCGAGCGGATCAGGACCTACAATTTTCCCCAGAACCGCCTCACCGACCACCGCATCGGCGTCACGCTCCACGGCCTTCCCCAGATCATGGAAGGGGCCATCGGCCCGGTCATCGACGCGCTCCAGAAGGCGCACTACGAGGAGCGCCTCGCCGCCCTGGAGGGGCGGTCGTATGAGCTCGTGCGCCCCTCGGCGGAGCTGGGCTAAGGGGCCGCACGGATGCCCGCGCCGGTCCCGCAGAGCGCCCCGATGCTGAGCGTCCTTGAGGTCGTCAAGAAGACCTCGGAGTTCTTCGCGTCAAAGGGAGTCGAGTCGCCGCGGCTCGACGCGGAGCTTGTCGTGAGCCACGTGCTCGGGATCCCCAGGATGGGACTCTACATGGGTTTCGAGACCCCCGTGGCCGACGCCGACCTGGCGGCAATCCGGGAGCTGGTGCGCCGGCGCGGCAAGCGGGAGCCCCTGCAGTACGTCCTGGGGTTCACGGAATTCCACGGGCTGCGGCTCAAGACCGACCGTCGCGCGCTGATTCCCCGCCCCGAGACCGAATACCTGGTCGAGACGGTCATCGGCAGGATGGCCGCGCCGCCGGCCCGCATCCTTGACCTCGGCACGGGCAGCGGCGCGATAGCCCTCGCGCTCGCGAAGGCCTACCCGGAGGCCGCCGTGACCGCAGCCGACGCCAGCGCCGGGGCGCTCGCACTCGCCTCGGAGAACGCGCAGGCGACCGGGCTTTCCGGGCGCGTGGGATTCGTGCTCACGGACTGGTTCGGGCAGCTTCCCGGCCCCGCGCTGTTTGACCTTATCATCTCCAACCCGCCCTACCTCGCGCAGGCCGAGGTGGACGCCGCATCCCCCGAGGTACGCAACCACGAGCCGCGGGCGGCGCTCGCCTCCGATGACGAGGGCTTCTCCGACATCGCGAGGATCATCGCCGGCGCCGCGGGACGCCTTGTGCCGGGCGCCGTGCTGGCGCTAGAGACCGGGCCCGGCCAGCACGGCCGCGCGCAGGCCGAGGCCCGGAATTCCGGATTCGCGCGCACCGAGTCCTGCCGGGATCTCGCGGGCCGGGACAGGTTCTTCCTCGCCTGGCGCTGAGCGATTCCTCAGCCCTTGGCCTCGGCCGTCAGGGGCGGGTGGTTGGCCGCCCAGTACTCGTGGTCGTTGCCGAGCTTCACCGCGTCGTCCACGACCCTCAGGGCCTCCCGAAGGGGCACATCCACCTTGCCGTAGGCGTCCGCGTTGGCGTCGTCCTCGGCGTCCGCGAGCTCGTCGTCGGAGTCGTCGCCGTCCGCGGCCAGCTTCGAGGTCGCGTCGTCGGGCTTCTTCGGCGCCACGATCTTCGGGGGAAGCGGAGGGCCCAGCCTGAATTCCTGGTAGGGATAGTCGGATTTCGCCAGGACATCGCGCTCGGCCTTGATCTGCTTCCGGAAGGCGTCGTCCTGGGTCTTCTGCTTGCGGCGTTCCTCCAGGTTGAGGGAGACGAGCTTCTCGGCCTGGCGCTGCTTGAACCAGTCGACATAGCTGTGGAGGTACGCGAATTCCGAGAGGGTTGCCTGGCGGGCGGCGCTGTCCTCCTGCAGTCGGGCCAGCAGCTTGCGGTCGATGGGGGCCCCGTCGAATTCGCTGGTCTTGATCTTGTCCCAGACCAGCGCGTGGGGGAGGTCCGACTCGCCGATGGGAAGGTACTCGTCGACCGACGGCAGGACGATGTCCGAGACGACCCCCTTCAGCTGGGTGGACGAGCCGTCGGGCAGGTAGAACTTCTGGATCGTGATCTTCGCGGCGCCGGTCTTCGCGGGCGAGCGCGCGAGCTCCCGGGAGATCTTCTTCATCTCGAAGGTGGCCTGGACCGTGCCCTTGCCGTGGGTCGAGCTGTCGCCGATCACGACGGCCCGGCCGTAGTCCTTCAAGGCCCCGGCGACGATCTCGGAGGCCGAGGCGCTGAAACGGTCGACAAGGACGGCCATCGGGCCGTCGTAGGTCAGGCTCTCGGCCTTGTCGGTGTCGACCTGGATCTCGCCGTCGTAGCCCTTTACCTGCACCATGGGACCCTTGTGGATGAAGAGGCCGGAGAGCTCTATGGCCTCGCTCAGGTAGCCGCCCCCGTTGTGCCGGAGGTCGAGGACCAGCCCCTCGACGTGGGCCTGCTTCAACTGGGCGATGAGCTTGGCGCAGTCCTCGCTCGCGCTGGTCTTGTCGGCGTCCGTGTCGCCGTCCTCGGCGGGCCCATAGAAGGCGGGGAGCGTGATGACGCCGAGCGGCACGGTCTTTCCGTCCGAGCCCGGGACCTGGAAGACCGCGGCGCGCGCGCGCGCCGAATCGAGCTTCACCACGTCGCGCGTGATCACGATCACCTTGCGCACCGAGCTGTCGGTCGCGTCGGCGGGCTGGATGATGAGGCGAACGCGGGTTCCCTTGTTGCCGCGGATCTGGTCGACGATCTTGCGCAGCTTCATGCCGATGATCTCCACCGGCTCCTCCTGGTCCTGTGCGACCGCGATGATCTTGTCGTTCGGCTTGAGCTGGTGGCCCAGGTCGGCGGGGCCGCCGGGCACGATCTCCTTAACGGTGCAGGTGTCGTCCTCCATGCCGAGCATCGCGCCGATGCCGACCAGCTGCAGCTTCATCTGGATCCCGAAGTCCTCGTAGGTGTCGGCCGAGAAATAGGTCGAGTGGGGGTCGTAGAGCCCCGCAATCGTGGTGAGGAAGGTCTCGGCCAGGTCGCTGCCCTCGGTCTCGCCGACGCTCTTGAGCATCCTTTCGTAGCGCTTGCGCACGACCTCGCGGGACTCGTCGAGCGTCTTCTTGTTCAGGAGCTCGGCCAGCACCTCGAATTTCAGGCGCTTGCGCCAGAGGTCATCCGCCTCGGAGGCGGTGGTCGGCCATGCGGATTCCGAGCGGTCGACGCGGAACGTCTCCGGCACCGTGAAGTCGATCGGCTTCTTCAGCTCTCCAAAGATCCACGCGATGCGGGCGGTGACGCGGTCGTCATACTGGTAGAAGATGTCGTAGGCGGCATCGATCCTCCCGAGGTAATCGACGTTGTAGTAGACGTTCTTGCCGAAGCGGTTCATGAAGTCCGCCCGGTCGGAGTCCAGGAAGAAGAGGTGCTGGCCGTCGAGCGCCTTCATGTACTCCGGGATCACCTGGGAGTAGTCGCCGCTGTGGATCGCGTCGCGGTTGTAGTGCGCCTGCTCGAGCAGCGTGACGAGGGTCTGCGCCTCCGTGCTGAGGGAGTCGGGCGTCGTGAACTTGAGGTCCGACGCGGACACGCCGCAGGCGCCGAGGATGAGCAGGAAGGGCGAAAGCCACCGGCGCAAGGGGGCGGGGGCGGTGATCATGCGGGGAATTCCATGGGGAGGGTGATCAGACACTGCGGAAGGGGAAAGTGTTACACGGTAGGCTCCAGAATTCAAGGGGGGAGGGCGTTTCAACCGTTCGCGCGCCCCGCGCGGCGCGGCCCTACCGGCGGCCGATCAGGTCGCGCGCCTCGTCCAGGACCTTCTTCTCGGCGGCGGAGAGGGACCCGAATCCGTCGCTGTTGATCTTGTCCAGGATCCGGTCGACCTCCGCGCGCAGGTGCCCGCGGTCGCCCATGTTGATGCTGAAGGTCGGGGTCTCGGACCTGCCGGCGTCGCGGCTCTTCATCCAGCGCGGAAGCTCCACCTCCGCCCGGTCCTGGCCGAAACCCCAGTCGGCATCGTGGAGGTAGCGGTAGTAGACCCAGCCGGCGGCCATTCCTCCCAGGTGGGCGGAGTGCGCGATCCCCGCAAAGGGGGAGGCCGCCCCGAGGATCTCGTAGAACACGAAGCCGCACAGGTCCACAGCAAGGATAAGGTAGGCCACGTACTTCGGCTTCAGGGTGACCGGCAGCACGAAGAAGAGCAGGAGCGTCACCTCCCGGTTCGGGAAGAAGCAGGCGTAGAGGATGATAAGGGCGCACACCGCCGACGAGGCCCCCACGAGCACCTCGGGGCCGCGCCAGTGGACGGCGCTCCAGGCGAGCGCCCCGGCGACGAGCGCCGCGGCATAGAACCCGAGGAACCTGCGCGACCCCATGATCGGGATCACCTCGCGGCCCACGAAATAGATCACGAGGAGGTAGGTGATCACCTGCAGGAGGTTCCCCGTGTCGTGGAGGAATCCGTAGGTGAGAAGCGTCCACAGGTGGCCCGAGCGCAGGCCGAAGCCCGAGACCCCGAGCGACCCGTCGATGCCGGAGCCGAGCAGCACGGGAATGCGCGTGAGGACGCTCTGGACGAGGTACGCGGCGACGATCGCGCAGAGCAGCCAGGTGAGGACGCCGGTGCGGCGTCGCTCGTAGCTGTCGCGCATGTAGGGGCGGTCCTGCAGCATGAAAGAAGCCTAGCCGGGCCCCCGCCGAATACAAGCCGCCTGAGGGCAAATCAGCCGTCCGCGCCCCTCCGGACGGGAAATGGGTATTATTCTCCCCCGTACCCCCTTGACACGAGGGCGCCACCGTTTTCCCTTCTATAGCACCTATGGCCAACAAAGCTGACAAATGGGCGCAGAACGCGCTGGGTAAGTTTTATGTCGACCAGCAGTGCATTGACTGTGACCTGTGCCGCGAGACGGCCCCCAACTTCTTCACGCGCAATGACGAGGGAGGCCATTCCTTCGTCCACAAGCAGCCCGAGACCGAGGAGGACGTCGCCCTGTGCATGGAGGCCCTCGAGGGCTGCCCGGTGGAGGCGATTGGCGAGGACGGGGACAAGGCCTGACGCCTGTCCCTCCGTCGCCGGAGCCGCAGCAGGCTTTGTTAAGGGATATTTGGGCCGGCATTAACGGGAGGCTTGTTTTTTCGTCCCTGGCTGTTAGCCGTCGGCCCTTGTGAACCGCGCCCCCGCCCGCCTCCCTTTAAGCCTCTGCGCTCTCGCCCTGTGCTCGCCCTTCCTGCGCGGGCAGGAGGCGACCAGCATGCCCCAGGTCACCGTGTACTCGCCGAGCGTCGCGAACCAGGCGCCCGCGGGGACGTTCGCGATGCCGGTGTCGGCGCTGCGCTACGAGCCGCTGGTCGACATCGAGCCGAGGAACATGGCCGAGGCGCAGGCCGACGTGACGATCCGCGGCGACACCTTTGAGAACACCGGCCTCGACGTGGGCGCCCTCTCGATCTTCGACCCCCAGACCGGCCACTACCTGATGGAGCTGCCGGTGGCGCCCATCATGCTGGGCGCTCCGGAGGTCCTCACCGGTGCCGACCATGCGACCGAGACCATGAACTCGACCGGGGGCGCCATCGCCTACGGGTGGCGGCCCGTAGGCGACGCGGGCTTCGCCTCGGGGGCCCTCGGCAACGACGGGCTCGAGCGGGTGGAGCTCTACGAGGGCATCGCGGGCGTCGGCCCGAGCCACCTTTCCGCCGACGCGGACTACGCGCATTCCGACGGGAACGGGACGGTCCCCTACGGCGACTACCACTTCGACCGCGCCTCGGGCCGGGCCGAGTGGATCGCGCGCGGCTCGCAGACCGACCTCTTCGCCGGCTACCAGGCGAGCTTCTTCGGCTGGCCGAACCTGTACACGCCCTTCGACTCGGACGAGACCGAGAACCTACAGACGGTCCTCCTCGGGGTGAACAACCGGGAGGACCTCGGGGGAGGCCAGTACATCGAGGGCGGGGTCTTTTACCGGCGCAACAAGGATGACTACGCGTTCGACCGGTTCGCGCCGCTTGGCCCGGTGCATCCCTACCAGCACACGACCTGGGAGTACGGTGCGGCGGTCGGCGGCAAGCAGGTGTATGACGACCTGATCATGAACTACCACCTGGAGGAGACAAGCGACTCGCTCCGGTCCACCTCCCTGATCTACGGGCCCTACCACAGCAGGACGCTCGACAAGCTGTCGGTGGTCCCCGAGGAGCAGTGGGGCGTCGACGGGGGCGTCCTCTCGCTAAAGGCGGGCGGCGCCTACGATTACTCGAACCGGGCGACCGGCGTCTTCTCGCCGATCGGCGAGCTTTCCCAGACCTGGGAATCGAGCCTCGTGCGAAAGATCTACGCCAGCTACTCGGTGACGACCGAGATGCCTTCCTACACGGCGCTCGACTCGAGCCCTACCGCGGGCCTCTTCCTCGGGAACCCGAACCTCGGCCGCACCACCAGCCGCAACACGGAGGCCGGGATTGCCGGGAGCCTCTGGGGCTGGTCCGGGCAGGCCGCGGTGTTCTACCGCCGCGACGACAACCTGGTCGACTGGACCTACACGACGGGGGTCTTCGGCCGCTCCGCGAACCCGGTCAACATCAGCACCGAGGGCGTCGAACTCGTCGCCCGGCGCTCCTGGGGGCTCGTCGGCGTGGTGGTCGGGTACACGGCGCTCGGAAAGACCTACGACTACCTGGGCGCCCCGGTGACCGCGAGCTTCTACGCCCTCAACTACGCCCGCCAGAGGCTCACGGCCGCCTTCACGCTCCAGCTGACCGAGAACCTGGTGCTCAGGCTCGACAACGCCGCCCGGATCCAGGCCCCGGACAGCCTGCGGACCGAAGGAGGCAACGACGCGCTGGAGAGCTCGCTCGGCCTCGCGTGGCACCCGCAGGGAAGGCGCAACCTCGAGCTGTCGATGCAGGTCGACAACCTCTGGAACAGCGCCTTCGAGTCCGTGCCGGGCGTCCCCGCCTCGCGCAGACAGTTGTCTTTTGGCGCAACCTACGGTTGGTAGTGTAGATGTCCGAAAACCCCTTTCTCGACCCGTCCTTCCGCATCCGGTGGACCGCGCTGAGGCCGGACCTCGTGGAGCCGTCGATCGACACGGCGATCGCGCGGGCCGAGGCGGCCCTCGCGGCGGTGGAGACCTTCGGCGGCCCCCTCACCTTCGAGAACACGTTCCTCGCGCTCGATGAGGCGACCGACGCTCTCAACCGGGCCTGGAACCGGGTCACGCACCTGCAGGCCGTCGCGGATTCTCCCGACCTGCGCGAGGCCCACAACAGGGTGCTCCCGAAGGTGTCCGCATTCTGCGCCCGCATCCCGCTGCGGCCCGCGCTCTGGGCCAAGCTCAAGGCCTTTTCCGGGTCGCCCGGGGCCGCGGGGCTCTCGCCCGTGCAGGCCCGGTTCATGGGCGAGACCCTCGCCGAATTCCGAGAGGCGGGCGCCGACCTGCCGGCCGAGGGCAGGGCGAGGCTCGAGGCCCTCCAGGCCGAGCTTGCGCAGCTGACGCAGCGCTATGCCGACAACGTGCTCGACGCGACGAACGCCTGGCAGCTGGTCGTGGACGACGAGTCGCGCCTCGCGGGGCTTCCCGCCCACGCCAAGGCGCGCGCGCTTGCCGAGGCCGCCGCCAAGGGGCTTGGGTCGCCGGGGCGCCCCGCCTGGCGTTTCACGCTCCACATGCCCTCCCAGGAGCCGTTCATGACGTACCTGGAGGATGAAGCGCTCAGGCGCGAGATGTGGGTCGCGGCGACCCGGGTGGGCGCGGCTGATCCCCATGACAACGCCCCGCTGATCCCGCGCATCCTCGAGCTGCGGGCGGAAAAGGCCCGCCTCCTCGGCAAGGCGCACTTCGCGGACCTGGTGCTGGCGCGCCGCATGGCCAAGTCGGGCCAGCGCGCGCTCGACTTCATCGGGGACCTCGGCCGCCGCAGCGCGGCGGCCTTCGCCCGCGAGTGCCGCGAGCTCGAGGAGTCCACGTCCAGCGGCACGGGCCGGCCCGTCGGGCGCCTCGCCCCCTGGGAGGTGGGGTACCGGGCCGAGCGGCTGAGGCGGGCGAGCTACGACTTCGACGAGGAGGCCCTGCGCCCGTACCTCCCGATGGACCGCGTGGTCTCCGGGCTGTTCGAGCTGGCCCGGCGCGTCTTCGGCATCAGGGTCTCCGAGGTGCCCCGCGGCCAGGTCGAGACCTGGCACCCGGACGCCGTCTATTACGACGTGCATGACGCCCGGGGGCGCCACATCGGCTCCTTCTACGCCGACTGGCACCCGAGGGAGTCCAAGCGCGGGGGCGCGTGGATGAACTACCTGATCAGCGGGGGCCCCCAGCCGGACGGGACCCGCAAGCCCCACCTGGGGCTCATCTGCGGCAACCTGACGCCTCCCGCGCCGGGCAGGCCCGCGCTCCTCTCCCACCGGGAGGTCGAGACGGTCTTCCATGAGTTCGGGCACCTGATCCACCAGCTGCTGGGTGAGGTGGAGATCAAGTCGCTCAACGGCACCAATGTGGCGTGGGACTTTGTCGAGCTTCCCTCTCAGATCATGGAGAACTGGTGCTGGGAGCGGGAGGGGCTCGACCTCTTCGCGCGGCATTTCGAGACGGGGGCCGTGATCCCGGAGGAGCTCTTCCGCAAGATGACGGCGGCGAGGAGGTTCAGGTCGGCCTGCGCGACAATGCGCCAGGTGTCGTTCGCCAAGATGGACCTGCTGCTGCACATGCGCGCGGAGGACTTCGCGGCCGGCGCCGACATCGAGGCGCGCGTGCGCGCCTCGATCGCCGACCTCCTCGTTCCGACGGAGCCGCCGTCGCCGACCATCATCCGGCGCTTCACGCACATCTTCTCGGATCCCGTGGGGTATGCCGCGGGCTATTACTCGTACAAGTGGGCGGAGGTCCTGGAGGCCGACGCCTTCACGCGATTCCGCAGCGAGGGGATCTTCAACCCCGCGGTGGGGAGGGAGTTCGTGGACCGGATCCTGAGCCGGGGCAACTCGGCCGACCCGGCCCAGCTCTTCCGCGACTTCATGGGGCGCGACCCGGACCTAGGGGCGCTGCTTGCCCGCAGCGGACTGGCGACTTGAAAAACCGCGGGTTTGGGCGATCTTAGGCCCTCAAAGCACACCCATGCAGACCCTTTTCGCAGCCTTCACCCTTTCCCAGCCGGTCATCATGATCCTGTTCGTGTTCGTGGCCGTGTTCTCGATCTACGCGCAGATCCGCGTCTCGAGCGCCTACTCCAAGAACGCGAAGATCCCCTCCCGGGGCGGGATCACGGGGCGCGAGGCCGCCGCGGCCGTGATGTCGCGCGCCGGCATCGCCGACGTCGACATCGTGGAGACGGACGGCCACCTGACCGACCACTACGACCCGGCCCACAAGAAGCTCGTCCTTTCCTCGGAGAACTACCGCGGGACTAGCCTTGCCGCGATCGGGGTGGCCGCCCACGAGGCAGGCCACGCCCTCCAGCACCAGGAGGGCTTTGCGCTCCTCGAGTTCCGCATGGCGCTCGCCCCAACGACGCGGATCGCCGCCGGCATCGTGCCCTTCATCTACATCGCGTGCTTCTTTGCGGCGCGCGGCCTGAGCGGGCTCATCCTGGACCTGGGGATCGTCGTCTTCGCGGTCCTCACCCTCTTCCAACTCGTGACGCTTCCCGTCGAGTACGACGCGAGCCGCAGGGCGAAGGCGCAGCTGGTATCGCTCGGGATCCTGGACCGCGACGAGATGCCGGGCGTCAACGAGACGCTTAACGCGGCGGCGCTCACCTACCTGGCAGCGTTTGCCGCCGCTCTCCTCAACCTGCTTTCGCTTCTTTCTCGACGGAACTAGCGGAGGAGAGGACCGAGCGCAGCTCGTTCGCGAGGACGTCCATCGTGAAGGGCTTGTGGATGAAGCCGGCGAGTTCCATTCCCGAGGAGTTCTTAACGGCTTCCTCCTTGTGGTAGCCGCTCATGAGCACCACGGGCAGCTCCCCGCGCCGCTGGTGGATCGCATGGAAAACGTCCTTCGAATCCATCCCGGGAAGCTTGTAGTCCAGCAGCACGAGCGAGAACCGCTCGGGGTCCGCGCCGAAGATCGATAGGGCGGATTCGCCCTCTGGGGCCACCGCCGTCGTGAAGCCGAGCTTTGTGAGCGCGCGCGCGAGCACGGCCCGAATGGCGTCGTCGTCGTCGATGACGAGCACGCACCCCTCTCCCGTCCACCCCTGCCAGCCCGGGGCCGGCGTCGAATTCTCTGGCGCGTTCGTTCCAAAAGGGGGTGTGGGAGTCATTATTTGAGGCGCGGATTGATGGGATTGGATATATACAAGATCATATTTCGCGTGAAACCAAGGTATTCTCACAATAATTTCATGGGGTGTATCTACGTAAGGTTAGCACCCTATGCCGCGTATTCCTAAGCATTTGACCTTGGGGCGGCCCTCCGCAGGGTAAAAGGGCGCCTTCCGGAGGAGTGGCTGAGTTGGTTTAAGGCACCTGACTTGAAATCAGGCGTGGGCGTAAGCTCACCGGGGGTTCGAATCCCTCCTCCTCCGCCAATCTAAGACAGACGGACCCCGCCGGGGGCCTAACGGGCCAGGGGGAGCTCGATGAAGGAAGCCGCCGCGCCGGACCGGTAGACCCGCTGGGTCGCCTTCGCGTAGTCCTGCGGCCGGGCGAAGAAGATGTTCTCGACGAAGGTCTGCGGGTTGCGGTCGTAGAGCGGAAACCAGCTCGACTGGACCTGCACCATGATCCGGTGGCCGGGCAGGAAGACGTGGTTCGCCTGGGGGAGCGCGAAGCGGTAGGCGAGGGGCTCGCCGGGCTTCAGGGCCACCGGGTGCTCGAAGCTCTCGCGGTAGCGCCCCCGGAAGATGTCCATCGCGATGCCCAGCTCGTAGCCGCCCATCTCGGGCTGCCTCGGCACCTCGTCCGGGAAGACGTCGATCAGCTTGACGACCCAGTCGCTGTCCGTGCCGCTGGTGGACGCGGTCAGGTGGACGACAGGCGTCCCGGAGATCCGCACGGGAGCCGTGAGGGGCGCCGTTTCATACGAGAGGACGTCGGTGCGGTCGGAGAACGGGCGCTGGTCCGACACGAGCCAGGGCTTCCAGACGTTCTCGTCGGAGAGGCGCACGGGACGCGGGACGAAGGGCACCGGCTTGGCAGGGTCCGAGACGTATTCGTCAAAGGCGCCGGCGTTGTCGGCAGGCGGGGAGAAGCCGAGGGTGAACCCGGGCCCGAGGTAGAGCGGGGTGGGGGTGACCGTGATCCCGGAGCCCGCCGCGGGCGGCCACGAGCTGAACCGGTCCCAGTGGTTCTCCCCGGTGTTGTAGAAAAGCACGGGCGGCGTGTCGGCCTTGGGGGCCCCCTCCTTGAGGTACTGGTCGAAGAAGGGCCTCAGGATGTCCCTGCGGAACTGGAGCGCGGTGTCGCCGTTCCAGTGGAGCGGCCCGAGCGACGTGCCGTTGTAGTTCACACCGCTGTGGCGCCAGGGCCCGAGGACGAGGTAGTTCTTGTCGTTGGCCACGTCCTTGCCCTCCCAAGCGTGGTAGCAGTGGACCGCGCCCCACATGTCCTCCTGGTCCCAGATGCCCTGCACCCACATCGTGGGCACGGTGAGCGGCCGGGCCGCGATCAGCCGGTCGATGGCCTGCGCCTGCCAGTAGGAGTCGTACGAGGGGTGCTCCGACACCTTGCGCCAGAACGGAAGCTGGTCCAGGCCCGCCGCGCGGGCATAGTCGCCCGCGGAGCCGGCGGTGAGGAATTCCTCGTAGTCGTCATAGTGCGCCCGGGGGACCGGATCCCCCTCTCCCTTCATGGTCGTCTGGTCCGTGAAATAGTCGAGGTTCGTCTGACGGAACGCCCCGTAGTGGAACCAGTCGTCTCCCATCCACCCGTCGACCATGGGGCTCTCGGGGGCTGCGACCTTGAGCGCGGGGTGGGGGTCCAGGAGCGCCATGGCGACCGTGAATCCCTCGTAGGACGAGCCGATCATCCCGACGCGCCCGTTGGACTCGGGAACGTTCTTCACCAGCCAGTCGATCGTGTCCCAAGCGTCCGTGGTGTGGTCGACGCCGCTCGCGTTCAGGGGCCCCCGGGGAGGGCGGACCATGACATAGTCGCCCTCGGACCCGTACTTTCCTCGGACGTCCTGAAACACGCGGATGTAGCCCGCCTCGACAAAGACCCCGTCGCTCTCCGGCAGCATGGTTTCCATCGAGGTCGACCCGTTGTGCGCTACGCGCTTCGACGCATTGTACGGCGTGCGGGTCAGGAGGATCGGGGCGCCCTTGGCGCCGCGCGGCACGACGATCACGGTGTGGAGCTTCACGCCATCCCTCATCGGGATCATGACCTCCCGCTTGGTGAAGTCGAAGCGGTCCGCTGGGGCTTCGAATTTCGCCGGAATGTCGGGGGTGAGCGGGGGCGTCTGGGCTCGCCCGGCAACGCTGGATAAGGCGGCCGCCGAAGCACAGAGTGCAAATAGAGCTGCTGGCTTCATGGGTACGAAGCGTGTTGGCCCGAGCGTCGGTGACAATCCGGATCCTTGGGGCGGACGCCGCCTCAAGCGAACCCATGCGGAGCCAACTCCCTACGGATGGGAATCTTAATTCAAATCCGGCCACCACCAGGCCGGGGGTTGGCTTGACAACATTTGCCCCCGGGAGGTAGTCTACAGGTTCTTTATCACCCTCACTTTAAGTTTAAAGTGGGCCCTGGGGCCCGCTTTTTTTTTCCACAATTCCCACATATGAGCAGCGAAATACTCTCCGTCCTGGAGTACATGGAGAAAGAGAAGGGCATCCCGCGCGCGGACATGATCGCGACGATCGCGAACGCCCTTAAGACAGCTGCCCAGAAGGGGGTTAACTCCGGTCAGGAGCTCAAGATCGACATCAATCCCAAGAACGGGCAGCTCCACGCCTGGGCGCTGATGAAGGTCGTGGACTCGGTCAGCAACCCGAAGACGGAGGTCCATGTCGAGAAGGCCCAGGCGCTCAAGGCCGGGGCCGTCATCGGCGAATTCATCGAGAAGGAGGTCGACCCGTCGTCCCTGGGCCGCATCGCCGCCCAGACCGCGCGCCAGGCCGTGATGCAGCGCCTGCGCCAGTTCGAGAAGGACCGCATCTACGACGATTTCAAGGACCAGGTCGGCAACATCGTGACCGGGACCGTCCGGCGCCGCGAGCGCAACGACATCTACATCGACATCGGCAAGGCCGAGGCGGTCATGCCCGCGAAGGAGCAGGTCCCGATGGAGGAATACCAGCCGGGCGACCGCATCCGCTGCCTGCTGCTCGAGATCGAGAACACCCCCCGCGGCCCCGAGATCATCCTCACGCGCGCCAGCCCCAAGTTCGTGCGCCGGCTCTTCGAGCTCGAGGTCACCGAGATCGCAGACGGCACGGTCAAGATCGAGGCCTTCGCCCGCGAGCCGAGCTACCGGACGAAGAT
>Ga0181537_10000539_pt1 | contig 35513 bp, 32 predicted proteins | sample PEATcosm2014_Bin_39_FD_119765 | JGI IMG/M metagenome (GOLD analysis project Ga0181537, IMG submission 119765) | Peatland microbial communities from MTU Mesocosm Facility, Houghton, MI, USA - PEATcosm2014_Bin23_10_metaG | ecosystem: Environmental > Terrestrial > Soil > Wetlands > Peat | place... | reverse complement strand
TGAACTTCGACGAGGTGCGCGAATACCAGCCCGGCGACGACGTGCGCGCGATTGACTGGAACGTCACCGCGCGGATGAACCATCCGTTCATCAAGAAGTTCGTGGAGGAACGCGAACTCACGCTCATGCTCGTCGTGGACGTGAGCGGGTCGGGTTTGTTCGGCTCGCGCGGCCAGTCCAAGCGCGAACTCGCGGCGGAAATCGCCTCCGTGCTCGCCTTCTCCGCCATTCGCAACAATGACAAGGTCGGCCTCATCCTCTTCAGCGACGAGGTGGAAAAATTTATTCCGCCGCGCAAAGGCCGCAGCCACGTTCTGCGCGTCATCCGCGAGGTTTTGTTCTTCGAGCCGAAGCGGCGCGGGACGGATTTGGTGAACGCGCTGGAATTCATGGCGCGCGTCACCGCGCACCGGGCAATCACGGTGGTCGTGTCGGATTTCATTTCGGCTGATTCGGTTGGCCCGCTGCTAAAATTGACGCAAACCCGGTTGCGCATGTTGAATCGCAAGCACGATGTCGTGGCGGTGCAAATCACGGACAAACATGAACTGGAATTGCCGGCGCTGGGCCGTTTGATTTTGGAAGACGCGGAGACGGGCGAAATTTTGGAAGTGAACACTAGCAGTGCGAGCAGCCGCGATGCGTTTGCCTTGCGCCAGCAAAAACAACTCGCTGATCTGGCCAAACAGTTTCGGTCGTCGGGGATTGACTCGATTCAATTGCGCACGAACGAGTCTTATAGCGCGACGCTGGGCCGGTTTTTTGAGACGCGTGAAAAGCGGAGGTTGCGTGGATGATTACAAACGCAACAAGTCAATCTCCCGCTCCAGTCGCCAATGACATCCGCGACATCAAGCCGCCGATTGAAATTCCAAACGGCTGGGCATGGCTTTGGTGGTTGCTGGCGATTCTGGCCGTCATCGTCGCCGCGATTTTGATTTGGCGCTGGTGGCAAAGTCGCAAGTTGAACGTCGTGCTCCCGCCACCAATTCCCGCACATGTCCGCGCGAAGCAAAAATTGGAGGAAGCCCTTGCATTGATTTCACAGCCAAAGCCGTTTGTCATCGCCGTGTCAGACGCGGTGCGGGCTTACTTGGAAGAGCGGTTTCAGTTTCGTGCGCCGGAGTGGACGACGGAGGAGTTTCTACGTGAGCTGGGCGAAACGGATTTGCTGGCGGGGGAACAAAAGGAAAGCCTCGGCGGATTTCTGGAAAGCTGCGACCTCGTGAAATTCGCGAAATACGAGCCGCGCGAAACGGAATTGCGCGAGCTGCACGGCGCGGCGGTGAAGCTGGTCGAAGAAACCGCGCCGGTGGAGGTTCAAAGCTCGGAGACCAAAGTCCAAAGTCAGGAAAGCACATGACTTTTGCGCATCCATATTTTCTTTTGCTGCTGTTGCTCCTGCCGCTGGCGGCATGGCTGAAGGGCCGACGCGGTTCGTCGCCAGCGTTTTTGTATTCGTCCGTGAAACTGGTTGAAGGTTTGACCGGGGTGCGGCGTTCGCGCGCGGGAGCATTTTTGGCGGCGTTGCGCTGGCTCGCGCTGGCGGTTTTCATCATCGCACTGGCCCAGCCACGTTTGTCGAAGAGCACGACCGAAGTGAAGGCCAGCGGCATTGACATCGTTTGCGCGCTGGATTTGTCGGGCAGCATGAACACCGGCGATTACATCGTCAATGGCCAGCAGGTCAGCCGCATTGACATGGCCAAACCCGTGCTTCAGAAATTTATTGAGGGCCGGCCGAACGACCGCATCGGGCTCATCGTGTTCGCGGCGCAGGCGTTCATCGCCACACCGCTGACGCTTGATCACGAATATCTGCTCGACAACATTGACCGGCTCGGCATCGGCACGATCAATTCGGATGCGACCGCGATTGGCGACGGCATCACGACCGCGCTGAACCGGCTGCGCGATCTAAAATCGAAAAGCAAAATCATCGTCCTGATGACCGACGGCGGGAACAATTCCGGCAAGATTGATCCCATCACGGCGACACACGCGGCGCAGGCGCTCGGCGTGAAGATTTACACCATCGGCCTCGGCAACCGCGAAATCGTCCAGCAGATGGGACTGCCGCCGGGCTACCTGCCGGACGAGGACACGCTCCAGCAAATCGCAGACATGACCGGCGGCAAATATTATCGCGCCGACAACGCGGAAAAATTCCAAAAAATTTACGCGGAAATTGACAAACTGGAAAAGACCGAGGCGGTCGTCAACAAATACACGGAATTCAAGGAGCTGTTCGCCTGGGTGGTCGCGAGCGGGCTGGCTCTGCTGCTCCTGGAGATCGCGCTGGGGCAAACTGTGTTCAAGAGGCTGCCATGAGATTCGAGCATCCACAACTTCTCTGGCTGCTGCTGGTGGTTCCGCCGGCGCTGGCGCTCTTTTTCTGGTGGCGCGATCGCGCGCGGCAGGAATTACTGGTGCAATTCATCGAAGCGCGACTGCTTTCTTCGCTGACGGTAGGCATTTCCCCAACGCGACGAAAAATCCGTTCTTCGCTTTTGATTCTGGCCATCGCATTTTTAATCGTTGCGCTCGCGCGTCCGCAATACGGATTTGATTTGCAGGAAGTCGAGCAGCACGGCCTGGACATCGTCGTCGCAATTGACACTTCAAAAAGCATGTTGACCACAGACATCGCGCCGGACCGGCTGGAACGTGCGAAGCTCGCTGCGTTGGAATTGATGCAACGCGCCGGCACGGACCGGATGGGTCTGGTCGCGTTTGCGGGCGACGCTTTTTTGGAATGTCCCCTTACGATTGACAACACGGCGTTCCAGCAAAGTGTGCAGGCGCTGGACGTGAATTCGATTCCGCAGGGCGGCACAACCATCGCGACGGCGATCAACGCCGCGTTGACGGCGTTCAAGGAAGCGGATCATTACAAGGTGCTCGTGCTGTTGACCGACGGAGAGGACAACGACAGCGAAACCGGCGCGCTGGAAGCGGCGCAAAATGCGTCGAAGACCGGGCTCAAAATTTTCACGATCGGAATCGGCACGGCGGCGGGCGATTTGATCCGGGTGACGGATGCGAATGGAAACTCCGATTACGTCCGCGACCCAAGCGGCAACGTGGTGAAGTCGCATTTGAACGAGCCGCTGCTTAAGCAAATCGCCGCCGCGACGGGTGGATTTTATCTGCCGTTGCGCGGCGCGGACACGATTGACACGCTTTACGACCGCGGCCTCGCGCCACTGCCGAAAACTGAAGGCAAAGGAATGACCATCCGTAGCTACCACGAGCAATTTCAGTGGCCGCTGGCGGCGGCGATTCTGCTGCTGCTGGCGGAAATGCTTTTGCCGGAACGGTCTTTGCAGACGGTCACCAAGTCCAAAGGTAAAGCGGCGGCAATCACCGCGCTGCTCGCAATTCTATTTTTGCCGGTCGCGGTGGACGCTTCGCCGTCAAGCGCGTTGAGAGACTACAAATCCGGCAATTACACGAACGCATTGCAGGAATACGAACGGCTGGCGGAAATTCAAACGAATGATTTGCGCCTCGTTTTCAACGCCGGCGCGGCGGCGTATCGCGCGACGAATTACGACGAGGCATCGCTGGATTTCCAGCAGGTGACGCTGTCGCCGGATTTGAAGTTGCAGCAACAGGCATTTTACAATCTGGGCAACACGCTTTACCGGATGGGCGAGTTGAAATTCACGCCGGACGCGGATGGTTTGAGCGCGATGCAAGAAACGTGGACGAACGCCGCGCAAAGCTACGCGCACGCCGTGCAGTTGAACACAAACGACGTGGACGCGGCGTTCAATTTTGCTTTCGTAGAAAATCAGATGGACCTGATCGCGCAATTGCGCGAGGCGATGCTCCGCGCGAAAATGGAGGCGGACGACGCGGTGCGCCGCGCGCAGTTCCATCGCGCGCTGGAAATTATGGAACAGCTCGCGCAGAACAAGCTCGCGGCGAAACAATTTCAGGAATACACGAAAAAATTGAAGGACATTGATGCGATTGCCACGCCCAATTCAAAATAGTCTTTTGACTCTGCTGCTGTTTTTTGCCGCGCGGAAAGTTTGCGCGCAATTCGCGCCGGCTGACGATTTTTTCAACAGCGGCGCGCAGCTTTACATTTCCAACAACATTCCGGCGGCGCTGGAATCAACGGAGGCCGGGCTGAAACAGTATCCCAACGACGAGAAGCTTAAAAAGCTGGAGGCGTTGCTGAAACAGCAGCAGCAACAGCAATCGCAGCAAAACCAACAACAGAACCAACAGAACCAATCACAGCAACAAAAGCCGAACGGCCAGCAGAATCAGCAGCAACAAAAACAACAGTCGTCAGCGAATAACTCTCAAGACCAGCAGAAACAAAACCAGTCGGAACAGCAGAAAGCCGAGCAGCAAAAACAGCAACAGGTTGCGGCGCAAAAAAAGGAAGGCGACAAACAGGACCAGCAGAACGCCGAAGGCCAGCAGGTTCAACCGGGTCAAATGACGCCGGAGGAGGCGAAGCGTCTGCTGGACGCGCAGAAGGGCGACGAGCAGATTCTTCAGATGAAGCTGCAAGGCAAACCGGAAGACCAAAACCGGCCGGTCAAGGATTGGTGAGCCAGCGCACCGCCGTATGTTTTAGGATTTTGATTTAGGCGCGGCGTCCCCGATTTGCTTTTGCGCGCGATTGACCAGCGCAAGCATCGTGAGCGACGAAGCGGCGGCTCGCTCGGCATCCTCAATTTTCGCAAATTCGCCCAGAACTTCCGCGCGTGCCGGCTCGTCGCGCGTGGCGATGTCCTGTCCCGACCCGACGCGGATGGCGCGCAAAACGTGGTGCGCATTGATGGCATCGAGCGGGCGCGCGGGCAGGTAGGCCGGTTCGCCACCGGCGATTTCGCTGATGAGCCGCGCGGCGAGCAGTGGTTGCAGGATTTGTTGCACCAGCTTCGTGGGGATGCCGAGCGCGGCGGAGATTTGCTGCAATGTCGCCGCCGGTTCACCGTGCTGGAAACGTCCGCCGATGAGGGTCATCAGCCGGAGCGCGATGAATTCACGTCCGCGCTGGTTTACGTTTTCGACGAGCTTGTCCTGCAAATAAGACTGGCGGTTTTGCCAGGCATACGCGACTTGCGCGCCGAACAGCAGAATCAACCACGAGAAATAAAGCCCGACCATGAACACCGGCACGAGGCCAAGGCTGCCGTAGATTTTGCTGTTGGTAACGACCCGCGAAACGTAAAGGAAGCCGAAGACGTTGTTCAAATGCCACAACGAGCCGCCGACCATGCCGCCGATGAAGGCCGCGCCGAACCGGACCTTGGTGTTGGGCACAAGCAAGTAAACCAGCGCGAACGTGAGCCACAAGACAACGAGCGGGAGGAATTCAAAAATAAAGTCGCCAATGAGCGGCATCTGGACGAGAAAATTCTTGGTGGTTTGAAAATGCGGGCCGCTGGCAAGCAGCAGCGCGGCCGTCACCAGCAGTGTGCCCAAGGTAGGAATGGTCCAATACAACAGAATGCGAACGAGCCAGTTTCTCCCGCGCGTCACACCCCAGATGTCGTTGAACGTGGATTCAATGCGGCTGAACATTGAAATTGCCACAAACACCAGCAGCAACATCCCGACCACGCCCAGCGTGCCGCTTTGTGTGTTCTGCACAAATTCATGGATGCTTTTCGCAGCCTCCCTTTGCGCACTGACACTCACGATGGGCGTTTCGCCTCCGGGGTTTTCCGTTGCTCCGGCAATCGTATTTGTGTCCGGGATGGAGTTGGTCGGCGCTTCGGCCACAATCGAATTTGTCGGGGTCAGCGTGATCGAAATCGGGCTTAAGCTCAGCAAAGCCCCGTGGCTGTCGGTTTTGGCGGTTGCCGGCGGCATGATGTAGGAGATGAGCTTGTCAATCCCTGCGTAAATTTCATTTTCACCCTGGGTTTTAAGCAGGCTGCTGGTGACGCCGATGGCCACCGCGAGCAGCGGGATCAGCGCCAGCAGCGTGGTGTATGACAGCGCCGCGGCACGCACCGGACAGCGGTTGCGCACAAAACTTCTTCCAACGAGCAACCAGAAATGTGTGAACCGCTCCAGCCGGTTGAATTCTTCCTCCATGCCGGGGTGGCTGCCGGTCACAATTTTGACGAGCCGCAGAAATCGCTTTTTGAGCATGATTGCCACGGTAACGCTAACAAAGCCGGATGCCAAGTCAACCGGCATGAACAATCCGCTTTATCGCGCCGTCAAAATGCGCACAATGGCGTCGTGCGCGTCCGTAGCTCAATTGGATAGAGCTTCTGACTTCGGATCAGATGGCTGGGGGTTCGAGTCCCTCCGGACGCACCAGTTTGTATTAGGGGGTCAATTTCACCCTTGCCGCAGAAAACCGGCTCTGCTCCAATCCATTGCCGCATGAAAGGGATCAGCCGATGAAAATTGAATCGAAAAACTTCCGTGTTCGCGAAGGCGAAAAGGTCAGGCTCAAAAAATGGCCGACGAAGGTGAAGCCGTTCTACAAATCGAAGGAGCATTACCAGAGGCTGCTCGAATACCAGACCCGGGAGATGAGCGCCCGGCAGGGGCTGTTTTATGCCCACGACCGCTACGCGCTGCTGCTGATTTTTCAGGCGATGGACGCCGCGGGCAAAGACGGCGCCATCAAGCACGTCCTGTCCGGCATCAATCCGCAGGGCTGCGAGGTCTTCAGTTTCAAGAAGCCCAGCGACGAGGACATGGCGCATGATTTTCTCTGGCGCACGACGCGCTGTCTGCCGGAACGCGGGCGCATCGGCATTTTCAACCGCTCCTATTACGAGGAGGTGCTCGTCGTGCGCGTCCATCCGGAATTGCTCCAGGCGCAGAAATTGCCGGCGGAATTGATAGACGAGAAAAAAATCTGGGACGAGCGGTATCGCTCCATTCTGGATTTGGAAAAGCACCTGTATCGCAACGGCACTCGCGTTGTGAAATTTTTCCTGCACCTGTCCAAGGAGGAACAGCGCCGGCGGTTTCTCGAACGCATTGATGATTCCGACAAAAACTGGAAGTTCAGCCGGTCGGACATCGCGGAGCGGGCGCACTGGAAGGATTACCAAAAGGCTTACGAAGTCTGCCTGGGCGCGACGAGCACCGAACACGCGCCGTGGTTTGTCGTGCCTGCCGATGACAAGCAAAACGCGCGGCTCATCATTTCGCACATCGTCCTCGAAGTGCTGGAGAAACTCAAAATGAGCTATCCCGAACCCGACAAGGCGCGGCGGAAGGCATTGCAATCCATCCGCAAACAACTGGCGAAATAATTTTCCAATGACCGGCCTGATTGCCACGGCGACCGCGGACTTGCACGAAAAGCCGGTCATCCTGACGATTTTCGCCGTGACGTATCTGGGGATTGCGATGGGGCGCGTGCCGGGTTTGAAGCTCAATCGTGTCGGAATCGCGCTGCTCGGCGCCATCGCCATGATGATTTTTGGCGATGTCGCCACCGCCGATGTCATTTCCTACGTCAACTGGCCGACGATATTCCTGCTCTTCGGATTTTTTGTCATCTCCGCCCAGCTCCGGCTGTCGGGATTTTACGACATGGTGGCCGGAGGCATTTCGGCTCGGCTCGGCCATCCCGCGCGGTTTCTGCTCATCCTGATGGTGGTCACCGGCGTGCTTTCCTCGTTTCTGAATCACGACATCGTCTGTTACGTCTTCGCGCCGATTACCGGAGCCGCGCTGCTGCGCAAACAAATCAACCCGGTTCCCTTTTTGATCGCCCTGGCGATTGCCAGCAACATCGGCGCGGCAGCGACGCTCATCGGCAATCCGCAAAACATGATGATCGGCCAGGTCGCGCAACTCGATTTCGGGCGATACATCCTCTGGACTTGCGTGCCGGTCGCGTTTGCGATGGCTGCCGCCTACGGAATCATCTGGCAGCTCTCGCGGAAGAATCTTGAATTGGCGGCGTCGCCTCAAAATGAATTGAACCAGCAAACCTATCCGTTCAACCGGGCGCACACCATCAAGGGAATCATCATCTTTGTCGCGGTCATCGGCTTGTTCTTCACGTCGTTGCCGAAGGAAATCGTCGTCTTGGCCGCCGCCGGCATCCATCTGGCCAGCACCAAATTCCGCACCGACGATTTGCTGGGCCTGGTGGACTGGCCGATTCTCGTCCTCTTCATGGGATTGTTCGTGGTTGCCGGCGCATTTCAATCCACCGGCTGCGGCGACCAGGCTGCCCAATGGCTCGCGCGTGCCGGTATAAACCTCAACACTCCGGCGACACTGGCTCTGGCCACGGCGGGGCTGTCCAATCTCATCAACAATTCCGCCGCCGTGATGCTGCTGGTCAAGGTTGTCAACCTTTCGCCCGTCACGGCTTATGTGCTGGCGCTGGCCAACAGCTTCGGCGGCAGCCTCATCATCCTCGGCAGCGTCTCTAACATCATCGTCGTCCAGCAGGCGCGCGAAATGGGAATCCAGATTTCCTTCCGCGATTTTGCGCGGCTGGGCGTTCCGGTGACGCTGGCCGCGCTCGCCGGTCTGCTCGCCTGGATTGCGCTGGTGGCCTGACTGGCGGTGAAATCAGATTGTGAAAAACTTTTCCGTGCTTTGGGTGGTGGCGCGGTTACGATGACGCCATGTCCGACGCCTACGGCCAACTGCTCGACGCGACGATTCAACATCTGGAGGATTTGAAATCGCGCGGCGTGCGGAACATTGCGGTTTCGCCGGAAACGCTTCGCGCCCTGTCGCAGCCGGCAAAATCTCAAATCCCAAATTTGAAATCTGAAACTAGCAGAACCCCTGTATCCTTACCGGCTGCCAAACCCATCGTTCAACCGGCAATCGGCAATCGGCAATCGGCAATGTCTGCGCCCACTGCTGAACAGAAATCGTTGCTCGCCTTGCCCGGCGAAACGATTGCCGCCTCCTCACCTCTCGATCCGCAGGCGAAGGCCGCCGCGTTTGCGTCGTTGCGAGAACGCGCATTGGCCTGCGTGAAATGTCCGCACCTCGCGTCGTCGCGGAAGAATGTCGTGTTCGGCGTCGGCGTCATTGACGCCCAGCTCATGTTCGTCGGCGAAGCGCCGGGGGCTGACGAAGACGAACAGGGCGAACCGTTTGTCGGCAAGGCAGGCCAATTGCTCACGAAAATCATCCAGGCTACCGGGCTTCAGCGTTCGGACGTTTACATCGCCAACATTCTGAAATGCCGGCCTAACACGCCCGGCCAGTCCGCCGGCAACCGCAAGCCGACGCCCGACGAAATGGCGACGTGCATTCCGTATCTGCACGAGCAGATTGATTTGATCCGGCCCAAGGTCATCGTGGCTCTCGGCGCGACGGCGGTGGAAGGATTGCTCGGCAAGACCATCGGCATCACCAAGCTGCGCGGAACCTGGAAGACCTATCGAGGCACACCGCTCATGCCGACGTATCATCCGGCGTATCTGTTGCGCAACCAGGCGATGAGCGAGAAGCGCAAGGTCTGGGAAGACATGCTGGCGGTGATGGAAAAGCTGGGAATGTCCGTCAGTCAGAAACAGCGGAATTATTTTCTAAAGGCTTAGGAGGCTGTCTGCATGCTTCAAAAGGCGGTTGGAGAAGTCAACCGCAGTCAAAACGGGGCAATTCGCCGCCAAGGCAATGGCAAATTAGGGGACTTACATACAATCTTACAGTGAAAACACCCTATAAACCTCAACAAAACGAGTGTTTTTATGAGACTGGAGGCCGTTTATGACGGCTTGGTTTCGACGGGTTTGGGGTATTGTATCCAATCTGGTTCTTCATCTAAAAAGAGGATACGCAGAGGAATGCCTGCCATATTCGTCCAGTCCAGCAAACGACCTACAAATGGCATTCCGGTATCTAGGGGTATCAGCCAGACGTTTTCGTGAATCATCTGTATGTCTTCGGTTGGCCGTATGTGGCTTCGGTAGTTACCTAAAAACTCTTTCCAAATTTTGTCTGGGTCTTGGACGGTTCCACGAATCGGTTTCTCCGCAATCGCAAGGGCAAACTTCGCATTATGTGAAAATTCATTCATGCCCGGAATCAGACGCCAAAAACGAACTGTTGTCAAATGTCAAAAAGGTTGACGTGCCGGATGCCACGGCAGACCATCTAAATCCATGTCAGAACAATCAGAACACGAAAAACAAGAGCAATGGAGGTCGGATGTTCGTGCTTTTGTTTTTGCTCTGTTTAGGCATTGGTTTTGGTGGCTTTCTGCTACGGTTGGCTCTGGCATCGCGGCATTATGCGCTGCATGGATTCAGCATTTATCAGGAGGTGGGAAAGTGATTCCTTTCTGGGTATTTGGAACGGCAGCGGCAACTGGAATCGTTGTGGCGTCATTTCGAGCATTTTGCAGCCAACGGCGTATCGCAGAAAAAATCGAGTTGGAACTGCAAAAAAAGCATAGTCAAGTCAACATATTAACAGAGCGAATAAAAACGCTTGCTGATGAGGAAGCCAAGGCAATTACAGCCGAAAAAGTAAAGAACGGCAAGCGACGGATTTTGGCAAAATGCCTGCAAGATTTGGACAGCCGAATTGCAAAAGTGGGAAAAATTCATTATTTCGCATACGATGAAGATGTCAAAGCCAAGGAATGCAGCGACACCGACGCAGTGATAAACCACATTGTGAGTGTTTTAGACGCTTTTTTTGATTCATTCGCTGCAACGAGGTTTGCAGGAATCAAGGCTTCGCCAATATCCTACGGCCCAAATGTGCCAGACGCCCTTACTGACCAACATGCAGATTTGCTTTCCCATTTGAGCTATCTGGAAAATCACAAGGCAGATTTAATCGAAATTGAGAAAACCATTGAAAACAAAGGCTAAAATAAATCATAAAATCTTCATTTTGACACTTGACAACAGTGGCGCTTTACTGTAATTTGATTCCAGAATGAAAACGATATTTGAGTTCAAAACACTGACAGAGTTCACGGATTATTTCTGTGACGAGCAAACCTGCGTCGAGCATTTCACCGCCGCGCGTTTCCGCAATGGCGAGTATTGCCCGCACTGTCACCATGACAAAATTTACAAGTGCGCCAACGGCAAGCGGTATCAATGCGCCAAGTGCAAGCAGGATTTCACCATCCGAACCAAGACCGTTTTCGGCGAAAGCAAGCTGCCGCTCCGCAAATGGTATATCGCGATTTACCTGCTGCTGACCAGCAACAAAGGGATTTCATCCGTGCAACTTGCCAAGCAAGTCGGCGTGACGCAAAAGACAGGATGGTTTATTGACCATCGCATCCGCTCGGCGATGAAGCAGAACAGGGGGCAACTTTTCGGACGCATTGAAGCGGATGAAACTTATGTCGGCGGCAAGGTGAAAAACATGAGCAAAAATCGCCGCCAAAAGTTTGCTGGTCAAACTGGCGGCGCAGCAAAGACTCCTTTGGTTGGCATCCTGCAACGTGGCGGGGATGTTCAAGTCAAAGTCGCCGACCAAGTGACACGCGCAACGCTGATTCCGAACATCATGGACAACGTGCAAAAAGGCTCATTCGTTTATACGGATGAAAATATGTGCTATCGCGGCCTGCATCGCGTCGGATTTCTTCACCACAGCGTCAGTCATTCCACGAAGGAATACGTCGTTGGCGACTGTCACACGAACGGCATTGAATCATTTTGGGCATTATTCAAACGCGGCTATCATGGCATCTACCACTTTATGAGCCGGAAGCACATGCAAAGCTACGTTGACGAATTTACGTTCCGTTTCAATCGCCGTGCCGGTGAAGCGCAGAATAGTTTTTCGGAGTTGGTCAACCGCGTTTCGGAAAGTCCGAAACTGACTTACAAAACGCTGATTCAAAAACCCGTATGAGCAGACCACAGAAAATGCACAAGCCGCTGAAAGGCGACTTCACGCAAGTCATTAACGCGATTGCCGATGGCAAGGGCGTGAAGTTGCAAGCGCGAGCCGCTACACCGCCAACTGACAAGATTGTGCGGGCATCGCAAGCGACACCGCCTAAGAAACCATAACCAAACGTGACAACCGCAATCGCAAATTCAAAAGGTCACTGTAACATTGTGTATAATTCCCCTAATTTGGGGACTTATCCCGAAAGTTACCCTAAACCGGAATTAGCCGGAAAGAGCCGGAAAAATGCGGAAAATCAAGGGGTTAAGTCAGGGATTCCGTCTGATTCTGCCAACATAGCCCCAGTTGACTCCGCCGGTGGTTATGTGGTGAATTTGTCCGGCTTCAGCAAGCCGACTGCAATATATCTTCGCTACGCTATTCGGCCTGTTAATAAAATCTGCAATTTCCTCAAGTGTTGTGGGTTGGTCGGAACTGCAAACCAATTCAAGAATTTTAACCGTGCAATTCTCAAAATCCTCTGGCGTCGGTTCGACCGGGTTATCTTGGCTCACGGCGACGAAAATACTGGCAAAAACGAAGGGTTGTCAACTACCAAAAACAAATGAAATCACGCCCATTTCCATTCTTGAAGAGCTTGAACAAGTTGCGGCCTCATAATCCATTCATAATGGCCATCGTCTGTCACCGGCACGCCGTCATTGCCATAGGCCAAAGTGCGCCACCAGTGCGGTTCACCGCTAGGCGTTGGCGGCAGAACATAATGGAGCGCATCGCAGACGTGATGCGCCAGCGTGCCATACTGCCCAGCAGCGGCGACGTAGTGGCGGTAATTAAACTCTTTCGCAAGCTGTTGGGCGGTGACGGTGTGCGCCGGAGCGCGGCAATGGAATTTAAGCATGGCAACTTCTTTTTGAGATATGCCGATTCCATCCCGCACGGCCTTCAAAGCAGTTTTGAACTGCTCGACCGTCGCAATTGGAGTTGGGTCGCTATAAACGTCCATGAACCGGAGTGCGGATTGTGAAAAAGCCGCTAACGTCGGCCAGTCCACGGCCTTTCGTGGCGAGGTTGAAAAGTGATTGTTTCCGTTTTCGTGAGACGTTCAAGCTCCTCCATGAGCTTTTTCGCCTCGTTCCTTTCGCTTTCGTCGAGGGCGGGAAGCTTCTTTACCACCGCTATCAAGTTCGCTATTTGCGTGCGCGTATTCGATGGATTATCGGTTGGCGTGTCTTTATCCACAATTTGATGACAGGTTATTCGTTGCCGGATGACGGCCAATCAAACCCGAAAACGCCAATCGCGTCAAGCGATGAAAGCGAGCCTTCAAAAACCCTTGAAAACAAAGGCGATGATGAACGAAATAAATTCATTTTGACACTTGACAACCCTAGCGATTTAGGGTAACTTGATTCCAGAATGAAAACGACATTTGAGTTCAAAACGCTGACAGAGTTCACGGATTATTTCTGTGATGAGGCAACGTGCGTCAAGCACTACACCGAGATTCGCTTTGGCAACGGCGAGTATTGCCCGCATTGCGGCCACACGGAGATTTACACGTTCAAAGACGGCAAGCGGTATCGTTGCGCGAAGTGCAAACAGGATTTCACTATCAAGACCGGCACGGTGTTTGGCGAAAGCAAGCTGCCGCTCCGCAAATGGTTCATGGCGATTTACCTGCTTTCGACCACCAGCAAGGGCATTTCATCCGTGCAACTGGCGAAGCATGTGGGCGTGACGCAAAAGACGGCATGGTTCATGGCGCATCGGATTCGTGAGGCTCACCAGCAAAACAAGGGGCAGCTTTTCGGCAAGGTTGAAGCCGACGAAACTTTCATCGGCGGTCTGTCCAAGAATATGCACAAGGCAAAACGGCTGGCAGCAATTAAAGGCACTGGCGGCGCGGGCAAGACTCCGGTGTTCGGAATGAAAAGCCGTTCCGGTGAAGTGCGGGCGAAAGTTGTCCAATCTGTCGGCATATTGGACTTGCATCGGGAAATCAAAAGCAACGTGGCGCAAGGCGCGACACTTTACACCGATGGATGGGTTGGCTATCGAGGACTGAAAGCCGAATTCAACCATTCAACGGTTGATCACATGGCGAAAGAATATGTGAACGGCGATTGTCACACGAACGGGATTGAATCGTTTTGGGCTTTGTTCAAACGCGGTTATCATGGAGTTTATCACCAGATGAGCCGGAAACATTTACAGCGTTACGTCAACGAATTCACTTTCCGTTTCAACCGCCGCGCCAATGAAATGCAAAGCGTGTTTTCCGACGTAGTTGCGCGGGTTGCAAACAGCGCAAAATTGCCGTATAAAACACTGATTCAAAAACCAGCATGAGCAGGCCACAAAAAATCATTCCGCCAATCAAGGGCGATTTCAACAGCATCTTGACCGCCGTGGCAATGGGCAGCGGCAAGGGGAAACGTGCGGCGATTCAATTACAGGCTCGCAACGCAGCAGGAAAGCCAGCGCAGCTAAAGCCAAAGAAACCCTGAACTAAATGAAGGCAAATCAAGCCAGTTCAACCCAAATCAAGGGTAACATTGTAAGTAAGTCCCCAAATTAGGTTTAGAAAACCGCAAAATCAGGTTAATCCCTTTCAGATTTCAGCCGATATTATATCGGTGGGCAGCAATCTAAGAGGCTGGCCTGAAGCCAGCCCGCGCGCGGTGGACCGCATGGATGGCAACGTTCATGCTTGCATAGAACATTAAATGGCATGACTTGGAAACCGACACGTTCAACCGGAGCATTGCTCGTCCTGCTGGCGGGGCAGCTTTTCTTTCAGCCGCTTCAAATCCGGGCGGCGGATCCGGAGCCACCGCTGCCGCTCTCCCATTATGGCATTGACACTTGGGACGGCGCCGACGGCCTGCCGCAAGTCCGCATCCGCGCCATCGTCCAGACGCGCGACGGCTATCTCTGGCTGGGCACCGCCAACGGGCTGGTGCGTTTTGACGGCGTTAACTTCACCACTTTTGGCATCAGCACCAGCAGCCTGAAGGACAACGAAATTGGCAGTCTGGTGGAGGACGACGACGGGGCTTTGTGGATTGGCACCTACGGCGGCGGATTGACCCGGTTCAAGGACGGTCAATTCACCACGTTCACCACGGCCGACGGTTTGCCGGACAACTTCATCCGGAAGGTGGACAAGGATCCCGCCGGCAACATCTGGTTCGCCACGCCCCGCGGCGTCGGCCGGTTATCCAAGGGCCGTTTCACCACGTTCACGACCCGGGATGGGTTGACGCGTGATTATGTTTCAGGGCTTTGCGCCGGTTCTCCCGATGGAATTTTTGCGGTCGCCGGCGGGCGGCTGAATCACCTCGTGAACGGCCGGTTCGTGACGGAAACGTCGGCGACTAGCGAGAGTGACGGTCGCATGGACAGCATGGCCTGCGGGCCGGACGGCGCGTTGTGGATGACGTTTGAATCTTCCAAGATCAAGTGTTGGAAAGATGGCCAATTGACCAACTACGCCCCGCCGGAATATAAAATCAACCGTCCTGGCCCCATCTATGTAGATCCGCAGGGAAGCATTTGGTTCGGTGTCCACGACGGACTGCTGCGGTTCCGAAACGGGGCCTTCGACGCGCTGACGACGCCCGAGGCGCAGGCCAAGCTAGGGCTGGTGTTAAGCATGTTGACCGACCGCGAAGGCAACCTCTGGCTCGGCTCGGAAGGCAACGGTCTGGCCCGGCTGCGCAGCGTTCCGGTCCGGATGCTGACGGCGGATGATGGTTTGTCCGAAAGCAGCACGCGTTGTGTTTATCGGGACCGGCGGGGCGATGTTTGGATTGGAGCGTATCTGGGATTTACCCGGATGAGCCACGGCAAGTTGACGGCCTTCACCCAGTTTGAAGGCAATCCCATTCCGACGGTTTCCTCCATCGGCGAAGACCTCCAGGGGCGCATTTGGATTGCAGCCGGCGGGCGGCTGCTGCTCATGGAAAACGACCGGCTGTCTGCGGTGGCTGACTGGAGAAATGTCTTCGACATCAAGGTGATTGCCTGTGACGACCGGGGCGACATGTGGATCGGGACCGATGGCGACGGGTTGTTCCGCATTTCGGACGGAAAAATCACGGCCTTCCGGACGCGCGATGGTCTGGCCAACAACCAGGTTCGCGCCATCTTGAGTGACCGGCAAGGCGCGCTTTGGGTCGGAACCACCGACGGCTTGAGCCGGTATCAGGACGGGAAATTCACGAATTTCACCACGAGCGATGGATTGTCAAACACCCGGGTCATGTCGCTGTGCGAAGACACCAACGGCGTTCTCTGGGTGGGCACGCGCGGCGGTTTGAGCCGGTATCAGGACGGGCATTTCTTCAACATCGGCGAAACGGACGGGCTTCCGAACAATTACATTTTCAACGTGCTTGACGACGGCCAGGGCAACTTCTGGTTGAGCAGCGGAAGCGGCGTTTGCCGCGTGCGCAAGGCCGACCTTGACGCGCTGGCAGCCGGGAAAAAACAAAAAATCGAGGTGGAGTCGCTGGGTTATCGCGACGGAATGCGCACGGCCTCGCTCGTCGCCGGCACGCAGCCCAACGCCAGTCTGGGAGACAACGGGCAAATCCTGTTCTGCTCCTTGAAGGGCCTGGTGGTGGTCAGTCCCGCCAGCCGGACGATGAACCAGCAGATTCCGCCGGTTTACATCGAGCAGGTGCTCATCAACAAACAGGAAAAACCCGTGGACCGTCCGCCTGACCTGCCGCCCGGCTCCGGCGAACTTGAAATCCATTACACGGCCTTGAGCTTTGTCGCCCCGGAAAAGGTGCAATTCAAATACCGGCTCGAAGGGATTGACGCCGGCTGGGTGGATGCCGGGCAGCGCCGCTTTGCCCATTACGCGAGCCTGCCGCCGGGGTCATACCGCTTCCAAGTCATCGCCTGCAACAACGATGGCGTCTGGAACCAGACGGGAGCGTCCTACTCATTCCGCCTGCCGCCGCGCTTTTACCAGACCTTCTGGTTTCCAGCGCTTCTGCTGCTGGCATTTGCCGGACTGGCGGGAGGCGGTTACGTCCTGAAGATCAAGCGGATCGAGGCCCACGAGCGGGAATTGCAGCGGCGGATCAACGAGGCGGTGGCCGAGGTGAAAGTGTTGAGCGGGCTCCTGCCGATCTGCGGCGGCTGCAAAAAAATCCGCGACGACAAGGGCTATTGGAACCAGATTGAGAGCTACATCATGAAGCACGCGGACATCCAGTTCAGCCACAGCCTTTGCCCGGATTGCATGAAACGGCTTTATCCCGACATCGCGGATGAAGTGATGCTTGGCATGAAAAAGCCGGAGGCCAAAGGCCGGCCCAAGCCGGGTGGCCCATAAAGCCGGCGCCGCTTCAGGCCCGCGCTGCATCATTTGCGCCTTTCCAATTAGCGCCGGTTCGCGTAATTAGCGGACGCACTATTGCATCCGATGCTGAAACACCTTTTCCAAGCCGTGCTCGACTGGTATCAACACGCGCTCCAAACCGGCGGCTTCTGGGTCGTCGGCCTGTTGATGACGTGCGAAAGCTCCGTGCTGCCGCTGCCGAGCGAAAGCATCATCCCGCTTGCGGCAAGCTGGTCGCATTCGGGAAAAATTTCCGTCGGCCTGCCGGCCATCATCATCGCCGGCGCGCTTGGTTCCTGGCTCGGCGCGACGATGGTTTACTGGCTCGCGCGGCTCGCGGGCCGTCCGCTGCTGATCCGCTACGGAAAATTTGTCTTGATCACGCCGGACAAAATCCAGAAGGCGGAGAACTGGTCGGCGCATTACGGCGCGGCCGGCGTGTTCGTCGCGCGGCTGCTGCCGGGCGCGCGGCAGCTCGTGGGCATTCCCGCCGGCATCACGAAGTTTGACTACCTGAAATTTTCCCTCTTCACCTTGCTGGGGGCGACGATCTGGTGCTCGGTGCTGTGCTGGCTCGGCGTGAAAATCGGCGCGGACATCACGAAGGGCGAGATGCGCGAAGTCATGGCCTGGGTCGGCGGCGCCGCGCTTGTGCTCGGCGCGCTTTACTATTTCTTTGTTCATCGGCACCTGAAGCAGGAGCCGGAAGCCGGAAGCCAGAAGTCAGAATAGGACTTCCTCGCGGACTTTTCTGCATTTCAGTCATCCGTGGTTAAAAAACTTTGCGTCTTTGCGCCTTTGCGTTGAAATTCCCCCGTGCCTGTAACCGAAGCCATCCGCAAAAAATTGGGAACCGTCCCGCACAAGCCCGGCGTGTATCTGCACAAGGACCGGTTCGGCACGGTCATTTACGTCGGCAAGGCGCTCGATTTGCGCAAGCGCGTCAGCCAGTATTTTCAATCGTCGCGGCGGATGGGCTGGGATTTGAAATTCAACGCGCTCGTCGAGGCGATTTGCGATTTCGATGTCCACGTCGTCCGCAGCGAACCGGAGGCGCTGCTGCTCGAGAGCAAGCTCATCAAGGAATTCAAACCGCGCTTCAACATCAGCCTGCGCGACGACAAGCGTTACCTGATGCTCAAGGTCAACCTGAACGACCCGATTCCGAACTTCACCTTTACGCGGTTCAAAAAAGACGACGGTGCGCGTTACTTCGGGCCGTTCGTCAATTCCGTTGGGCTGCGCAACACCGTCGCGCTCGCGAGGAAACAATTTAACCTGCGCGGCTGCCGTGTCTTCACGCCGGGCGCGGCGGATTACAAGCATTGTCTCTACGCGCATTTGAAATACTGCACCGCGCCATGCGTCGGCAACGTCGCGCGCGAGCAATATCTGGAGCAGGTCATGGCCGCGTGCAATTTTCTCGAAGGCCAGTGCCGCGAGATGCAGGGCCAGCTCGAAGCGGAAATGAAAAAAGCCGCCGCATCGCACGACTTCGAGAAAGCCGCCGATTTGCGCGATCTCATCCGCGATTTAAAAGACACCTGGAAGAAAACGGAAAAATTTGTGCGCGTGCCTTACAATCTGCCGCTCTCAATCAACCCGCAAAATGATCTGGCCGAACTGGCGAAAGTTCTCGCATTGCCGAAGCCGCCGCAGCGGATTGAAGGCTTCGACATCTCTAACATCAGCGGCACGTTCGCGGTGGCGTCGCTGGTGAGCTTCAAAAATGGCCGGCCCGACCGCGCGAATTACCGCCGGTTCAAAATCAAGACCGTCGAAGACCAGGACGATTTCGCCAGCATGGCGGAGGTGGTGCGACGGCGGTATTCGCGGCAGAAGCGCGAATCTAGGCCGATGCCAGACTTGATTCTAATTGATGGTGGCAAAGGGCAATTGAGTTTTGCGTGCGCCGAATTAAAAAAGCTCGGTCTCGGAAAAATTCCCGTCATCGGGCTGGCGAAGGAATTTGAGGAGATTTACCAGCCGGGGGAAGACAAGCCGCTACGGCTCGGCTTGAATCATCCGGCGGTGAAATTGCTTCAGCGTTTGCGGGACGAATGTCATCGCGTGGCGAACAGCTACAACGCGCAGTTGCGGCTCAAAAAGATTTCCGAAAGCGTGCTGGACGAGTTTCCCGGCATCGGCGAGCGGCGCAAGGCGGCGTTGCTGAAAAAATTCGGCTCGGTGCAGCGATTGCGAACGGCGACGCTGGAACAAATTTCCAAAGTGCCGGGTTTCGGCGGCAAAGCGGCGGAGGAATTGAAAAAATTTCTGGAAGCGCGCGGCTAGGCTTTGCGCTTTTTGAATCCATAAAACGCTGCGCTTGCACCTGCGACAAAAAACGCTGTTCCCAATGCAAGCCCATACGTTTCATCGCTTGCCCATTTGACATCGGAAAATTTTACGCCGGCAGACAATGCCGCCTGATTGCGCTGCTTGTGTTTTCCAAGCGCGGGCAGAATCATGGTTATGCCAAAAAACAGGATAAAAATTCCAACGCCGATAATTAGCCTTCTTTTCATAATGTTCCTCTCACTTTTTTTGAATTCACAGTTGAGCACTTTGGGTTGACCGATTTGTTGAACGGAAATCTCAAAAGCCTTTTGTTCGTTTAATCCTGATTTTATTTGCCGCTCGATTTCTTCGCGCAAATGAATTTCCAATTCTTCCAGCGGCACGGGAGTTTTGATTCCGGTGGCCAGCATTTGTTTGCGCCAATCTGTAATTGATTTTTCGAGGTCAAACATATTGCTCCTTTTTTAGTCCGGCCAAAACGGAATGAACCAGTGACCATTGTTCGTGGTGTTTGGTCATCGCCGTTTTGCCGTCTTTTTTGAGCGAGTAATATTTCCGCTTCCGGCCTGTTTCGCTTTCCGCCCAGCGCGACTTGATCAAGCCCCGGTGTTCCATCCGGTGCAAAACCGGATAAAGCATCCCGTCTGTCCATTGAAGCTTGCCGCTGGAACGGGCTTTGACTTCCTGAATGATGGCGTAACCGTAGCTCTCGCCCTTGGCAAGCAGCGCCAAAATCATCGGCTCCGCCGAGGCGGCAACCAGTTCTTTGCGAATCATAGGGACACGATACATAGGGACAACATGTATGTCAAGCGGAAAAATAGAGCGAGAGAATTCCGCTAGTTGCGGGCCGTAGAAATAGCTCTCATTTCGACGCAAACTGCGCTAGACTGCCAATGTCGAAAGACATTGAATGACACCAAAATTATTTTCCGAACTCGGCCTTTCCGCTGAAATTCTCAAGGCCATTGACAAGCTCGGCTTTGAAAAGGCCGCGCCGATCCAGGCCGAAGCCATTCCCGTGCTCATGAGCGGACGCGATGTCGTCGGCCAGTCGCAGACCGGTTCAGGCAAGACGGCGGCGTTCGCGATTCCCGCGATTGAGAAGACCGACCCCAGCTTGAAAGCCGTGCAGGTGCTCATCCTTTGTCCGACGCGCGAACTCGCCGTGCAGGTTTCCGAGGAATTTCACAAGCTCACGCTATTCAAACGCGGCATCACCGCGCTGCCGATTTATGGCGGGCAGTCTTACGAACGCCAGTTCTGGGGGCTCAAGCAGGGCGCGCAAATCGTCATCGGCACGCCGGGGCGCGTAATGGACCACATGCGGCGCGGCACGATTCGCCTCGAAAAAGTCAAGATGGTCATCCTCGACGAGGCTGACGTGATGCTCAACATGGGCTTTCGCGATGACATCGAAACCATTTTGAAGGATGCGCCGAAGGAACGGCAGACGGTTTTCTTTTCCGCCACGATGCCGCGACCGATCCGCGACCTGATCGAAAGATATTCGCGCGAGCCGCAGAACATTCAGATCGAGCAGAAGGCGATGACCGTGCCGACCGTCGAGCAGGTTTATTACGAGGTGGATCGCCGATTCAAGGTGGATTTGCTCACGCGGCTCATTGACCTTTACGACCTCAAGCTGGGAATCATTTTCTGCAACACCAAGCGCATGGTGGACGACCTGGTGGATCATCTCGAAGCGCAAGGCTACATGGCCGACCGCCTGCACGGCGACATGAACCAGGGGCAGCGCGACCGCGTGATGAACAAATTCCGCAAGTCCGGCCTGGAATTTCTCGTTGCGACGGACATCGCCGCGCGCGGCATTGACGTGGACGACATCCAGGTCGTCTTCAATTACGATTTGCCCTACGACGGCGAGGATTATGTGCATCGAATCGGGCGCACGGGGCGCGCGGGCAAAACGGGTCGCGCAATCACATTTGTCTCCGGCCGCGAACTCTTTCAAATCCGCAACATCGAGCGCTACACCAATACGCGGATTCAGCGCGCCAAAATTCCGACGGTGGACGAGGTTCACGAAGTCCGCGCGAGTCTGTTCCTCGACAAGCTTCGCGCCACTCTGACGAGCGGCGAATACAAAAAACAGGATCACCTCATCGAGCGGCTGCTGGAGGAAGGTTTCAATTCCACCGACATCGCGTCCGCGCTTATCCATCATCTGCAAGGCGGTGACGCCGCACCGGCGAAGCCCGCGCCACGCGAAGAAGCGAAGTTTGAGCGTCCGGAGCGTCCGCCTTATCGCGAGCTACGAGACGATCGCCGGGGAGGACGATTTGAGGATCGCCCGCCGCACAACGCCCGGTTCCGGGATGATGACCGCCGTGAACGCTCGCCTTTCCGCGATCCCCGCGACGAACGTCCGCGCCGGTTTGTGGATCGTCCGCCGCGCGCCGGAGCGCCAGCCTCCGGCCCGGCCCGTCCGAAAAGTTTTGCGCCTCTGGCCGGGACGGCACCGGGCGTTCCGCTAAAATCCAAAGCCGCACCGTGGAAGGCAACACCCGCGCCGCCCGCAAAAAAAATTATTCCTCCGCCGGAAGTCAAACCGCCGGTCGAAGTGAAGGAAGAAGCGCCAAAAACATTTTCGGATGCGGAAATTCTCGCATCGGTGAAACCGGTCGCTGCGGCACCGGTCGAGCAGGAGATTCGCGCTCCGAAAGCGGTGCCATTTTACGCGAAGGTTGCGAGGCCGGAAGTCGCCTCCAAAAAGAACCGGGCGAAAGCCGAGCGCAAAACTCCGGACAACCAGACGCGCCTGCATATCAACGTCGGCGAGGCGATGGGTATTGTGCCGATTGACATCGTGAACTCCATCGCGGGCGAGACCGGACTGCCCGGCAATGTCGTGGGCAAGGTGGACATCCGCGAGCGGCACGCGTTTGTGGACGTCGCCGCCGAACACGCCAACGCCATTCTCGCCAAGCTCAACCGCGCGCAGATCAAAGGCAACAAGGTGAAGATAAAGGCGGCCTGAACGCTTACGCCAGAGATTTCATGTCTATCACGAAGCGGTATTTCACGTCGCTCTTCAGCAGGCGTTCGTAGGCTTCGTTGATTTTCTGGATGGGAATCAGCTCGATGTCGGAGACGATGTTGTGGTCGGCGCAGAAGTCGAGCATCTCCTGCGTTTCGCGAATGCCGCCGATGAGCGAGCCGGCGAACTGGCGTCGCTTGACGATGAGGTTGAACGCATTCACGGGCAGCGGCTGCGCCGGCGCGCCGACGAGCGTCAAGGTAGCGTCGTGTTTAAGCAGTTCGAGGTAGGCGTTGATGTCGTGCGGCGCGGCGACCGTGTCCAGGATGAAATCAAAGCTGTTCAGGTGCTTCTTCATCTCCGCTTCGTTTTTGGAAATGACCACTTCCTTCGCGCCAAGGCGAATTGCGTCTTTCGCTTTTCCCGGTGACGTGGTGAACAACACTACGTTCGCGCCGAAGGCGTTCGCCAGCTTGACGCCCATGTGGCCGAGGCCGCCCAGCCCCACGACGCCGACTTTCTGGCCCTTGCCCACTTTCCAGCGGCGCAGCGGCGAATAGGTCGTGATGCCGGCACAGAGCAGCGGCGCCGTCGCGGCAAGGTCGAGCGATTTGGGCACGCGCAACGCAAACGTCTCGTCCAGCACGATGGCGTCCGCGTAACCGCCGTAAGTCATGCCACCATGCTTCTTGTCTTCGCTGTTGTAGGTGAAAGTCGGCCCCGCCTCGCAAAGCTGTTCCTCGCCGGCCTTGCAGGATTCGCATTCACGGCAGGAATCCACCATGCAGCCGACGGCGGCGAGGTCGCCTTCCTTGAATTTTTTCACTCGCAAGCCGGCCTTGGTCACACGCCCGACGATTTCGTGGCCGGGCACGCAGGGATAAGTCGTGCCATTCCATTCGTTGCGCGCCTGATGGACATCGGTGTGGCAGATGCCGCAGTAAAGGATCTGGATTTCGATTTCATTCGCGCCGGGGTCGCGGTATTGAAACGTGAACGGCGCGAGCGGCGAGGTGGCGTTAAGGGCGGCGTAAGCTTTGGTGTTTCGCATAAGATTTCAGTTGCGGGGACAAATCTACGGCGGAACTTTCGCTTGTCCAGCGGATGTTTGTGGAAAAGAATTTCGTGCCTTCGCGGGCGATTCGTGGCTTAATTCCCATCTATGAACATTCAAATGGCCGTGCTCTGCGACGCCGCGACGGACGACAACGGCAAGCTCAACATTCTCGGTTCGTTTGACACAATCTACGCGCCGCAACTGCCCGCCGTGCATCCGCAGTGCTCGGTGGCGCTGCGCGTCACCTTCATGTCCGGGGACGAGGGCGACCGCAAATTGAAGCTGAATTTTGTGGACGCCGACGGCCACCCCATCATGCCGGCGGTCGAAATTCCCGTCACCGTCGCGCTGCCGGACGACGCGCATTTTCTCACGCGGAACTTCATCGTGAACATCCAGCAGTTGAAATTCGTCGAGGTCGGGGTTTATTCCGTGGACGTGCGGCTCGACGACAAATCGCGCGCGGCCATTCCGCTGTGGGTCAAAAACCTGCCGTCGCGCGCGGAGGTGTGAGATACGTTTCGTAGGCGCCGAGGTAACGAGGCTCAAATTGAAACTATAAAGCCAGAGACTCCTTATGTCGTCTCCTACAACTGAAGCAACTTTGAGTCTTGAACTTTGGACCCCGGACTGAATAATTTCCGCATGGCAAATTCCAAAGGTGAAACCATTCTCCAGCTCGACCTGCCGGGCGTCAAAAAACTGCGCAGCGGCAAGGTGCGCGAAATCTTCGACCTCGGCGACGCCTTCCTGCTCGTCGCCAGCGACCGCATCTCCGCCTTCGACGTCATCATGCCGAACGGCATCCCGCGCAAGGGCGAGGTGCTCACGCAAATCTCGCATTTCTGGTTCGAGAAATTCTCCGCGCTCGTGCCGAACCACCTGCTCGCCGGCGCCAACGACCCGCTGCCGAAGAATTTGCAGCCGTTCGCGGACAAACTGGCGCGGCGCTCGATGATTGTGAAGAAGGCCAAGCCGCTGGCCATCGAATGCATCGTGCGCGGCTACCTTTCCGGCAGCGGCTGGAAGGAATACAAGAAGTCGCAGACCGTCTGCGGCATCAAGCTGCCCGCCGGCCTGACCGAATCCGCCGAATTGCCGGAGCCGATCTTCACGCCGTCCACCAAGGCCGAGGCCGGCCACGACGAAAACATTTCCTTCGAGGAGGCCTGCAAGATTGTCGGCACGGACCTGGCCGCGCAGGCGCGGGACTTGAGCCTGAAAATTTACCGGGCCGCGCGCGATTACGCCCGCCAGCGCGGCATCATCATCGCGGACACCAAATTCGAGTTCGGCCTGGAGAATGGCAAACTCATCCTGATTGACGAGGTGCTGACGCCGGATTCCTCGCGCTTCTGGCCCGCCGACCAATACGCGCCCGGTCGTGGCCAGCCGAGCTTCGACAAGCAATTCGTGCGCGACTACCTCGAAACGCTGGATTGGGACAAGACTCCGCCCGGCCCGCTGCTGCCGCCGGAAGTCGTCGCCAAAACGACGGCGAAATATCTCGAAGCGTATGAACGGTTGACCGGCGGGGGATTATAATCCATAGGGGAAATTATAATTGGCGGAAAATCGGGCCGGATTGATAATTCTTCGTAACTTTTCGGGCGGAAGGCTGTTAATAGATTTAAGCTTGCCAGTCTCACCGGCGGGCGGGATGCTCGGCAAACCCCGGAAGAAAAGGTCAGACGCTTGTGAACAATAAACAGAAAAGGTTATGAAAATAAAAATCCTGCTGTGGAGTGTGGCTTCAATTCTCATCATCGGCCTCGCCGCCGGCGCGTATTGGTGGATGTCGCGGCCGCAGGTCGTCACATTCAGCGACGATGCCAAGGTGACGCTGCTGGCGGTGCAATACGGCAAGCGCCATCCCTTGCCGACGGTCAAGGCGTCCACGACGGTGACAAACCGGCCTGCCGCGCGCGGGCGCGGCATGCCCAACACCACCAACGACACGCTGGTGCTGTGGGTGCGCGAGGAATCCGACAGCGGCAATAATCAATATCACAACTTCCAGTATTATGTTTATGACAAGGCGGGGACGGCGTGCGTGCAGACTTATGGCCGCAATTACAGCGGGGGCCGGCAGGGCAATGGAACCGTTGCCGTCCAGCTCGACGCCTTCCCGCGGCGGCAGGGCAAGTTTCTGGTGCGCGTCCAGGAGCAAAGCAACAACGGACAGGAAATGGCGGAGCAAAAATTTGTCATCCGCAATCCGGCGCGCGGCGCGTCCACACAATGGGCGCCGGACTCATTGCCCTCCACGCAGGAGGATGACGATGTGTCGGTGACGCTGACAAAGCTGGCCGTGGGCGCGGACATGCCTTACCAGCGTGATCAGGACGATGCCGATGACGCCGCGAACAAGGGCGTGCAGGCCGTTTTCCAGGTCGAGCGCAATGGCAAGCCGGTCACAACTTGGCAGCCGGTCTCGGTGGTGACGACCGACGCGACGGGCAATCAGGTCAACGGCTGGATTTCCCAAAACAACTGGCAGGACAACAATGATACGGTGACGTATCAATACGGCTTGTGGCCGGACGAGCCGGCGTGGAAAATCAAATTTGAATTTTCGCAGCAATCGGATTTTGCCGGCAACGAATTGTGGACGGTTCAAAACATCCCGCTCCAACCGGGACGCCAGCGGGATTTCAACACCAATGCGCGCAACAACCGGACCAACGCCGCTGTTGCAGAAACCGACCTGAACGGCATTCATCTGAAGATTTTTCCGGCGAAGCAGTTCACGGACGCCGGCCAGAATAATTACATGCAGGGCGGCCTGATGATCCAGACGGATCCGGCGCTGCCCGATGGAATGCGCATGACGCTGGTCAAATTGACGGATGATCAAACGAATGACGTGGGTTATATGGATTACGGCATGATGAGAAACGGGGCTGGTGCCACGGCCGTCACCACCTACCGCTATGCCTTGCGGGAGCTCGACGGCGTCACCAACCTGAATCTCACCATCGCGCTGCACAAAAGCCGGTTCGTTGAGTTCACCGCCAAGCCGGCGAAGCAATAGTTTGGAATTGCTTCGTGCCTTCGCGCCTTTGAGGTTAAATTCCGGCGTGCAACGTCTGCTATTATCCTGATGCAAACGCTCGTCGAGGATTTTCTGCAATACCTGCGCCACGAGCGCGGGCAGTCGGACAACACGGCCAAAACCTACGCTGCATTGCTCGGCAAATTCACTGACTGGGCAGCAAAGGAAAATCTCACCGACTGGAAGCAGGTTCAATTGAAGCATCTGATGGCGTTCCTTCAACACGAACGCACCCGCCCGCTTGCCGACGAGCCCAAGGAGTCCATCAAACGCTTGAGCAGCGAGAGCGTTTATCTCGAAATTGCCGCGTTGCGGGCGTTTTATCGTTACGCGGAGAATGAGAAATTGCTGCCAGTGAATGTCGCGGAAAACCTTTCGCTGCCGCGCCGGTGGCAACGGCTGCCGAAGGCGTTGAGCAACGAGGAGATTAAGAAGTTGCTCGAACCGGAAAATCCCGAAACACCGGAAAGCCTGTGCGATCAGGCGATTTTGGAACTCGCCTACGCTTCCGGTTTGCGCTTGTCTGAATTGAAAAATCTGCGGCTGGAGCAGCTTCACCTTGACGCCGGATTCATCAACGTCATCGGCAAGGGCAACAAGGAACGCGTCGTGCCGGTGGGACGTAAAGCTGTTGAATCGTTGAATCGTTTCATCGAGGTTGGCAGGCCAAAGCTGGTCACGCCCAAATCACCGGCGACAGTTTTTCTGACGAAGCGCGGCACACCGTTCGCCTCCGTGACACTCTGGCTGCACATCAAGAATCGCGTTCGTCGAACTGGAGTTGAACGGAACATGACGCCTCACATGCTGCGGCACAGTTTCGCCACGCACCTGCTGGAGCACGGCGCGGACTTGCGCGTGATCCAGGAATTGCTCGGCCACGCGAACATCAGCACCACGGAGATTTATACGCACGTCACCGGCAACCGGCTGCGGGACATCTACCGCAAATTCCATCCGCGCGCCTGATTCCGGAGGGACGAGTTCCACGAGTCCAAAACATTTTAAGGACTCCTCCCTCCGAGGGGAAATTGAGCGCACCGCCAAATTTTCGTGTCTGTTCCGACGGGGCGTGGTAAAAGCAAGACATGAGCGCACAAATGAAAATGGTCTTCACCGCACTGTTGCTGGCCGGGCTGGCCAGCGGCGGTTGCTCGCAGGAACCCAAATCCGCCACCGGTCACGTTGCAAAAATCCAACTCACCAGCGCCGCCTTCGCCGACGGCCAGCCGATTCCGGTCAAATACACCGCCGACGCCCTCGACATCTCGCCCCCGCTCGCATGGACGAACGCGCCCGCCGGCACAAAATGTTTCGCACTCATCGCCGACGATCCCGACGCGCCGGCAGGCGACTGGACGCATTGGTTGGTTTACGATTTGCCGCCATCCACGGCATCGCTGGGCGAGGATCAGCTCAAGGTGGCACAGTTCAGCAACGGCACGAAACAGGGTCTGAACGATTTCCAGAAGACCGGCTACAACGGGCCCGCGCCCCCGCCCGGCAAAGCTCACCGCTACTATTTCAAGCTCTACGCGTTGGACGCCATGACCGGCCTCGCGCCCGGCGCGACCAAGGCGGCCTTGCTCAAGGCGATGGAGGGCCACGTCCTCGGCGAAGGGCAGTTGAAGGCTACTTACCAGCGCCAGCAATAAAATCTCTGCTTTCGACGCGGCGCAAATTCATGCTTAGTATGCGCTTTCTATGAGCAAAACCGCACTCCTATTCGCCGGGCAAGGCGCGCAAGTCGTTGGCATGGGCAAAGACCTCGCCGAAAAATTTCCGTCGGCCAAGGCGTGGTTCGACCGCGCCAACGCCGCGCTTGATTACGACCTCGCCGGGATTTGTTTCAACGGCCCGGAAGCCGAGTTGACCAAAACCGAAAACGCGCAGCCGGGAATTTTTCTCGTGAGCTGGGTCTGTTTTGAATTGCTCAAAGAGTGTGTTGGAGTTCAAGCTTCAGCTTGTGCCGGCCCCGGCACGCTAAAGCGTGAACTCCAATTAAAATTTGACGCCACGGCCGGATTGTCGCTCGGTGAATTCACGGCGCTGACGGCGGCGGGCGCGATGAGCTTTGAAGACGGTCTGCGCGTCGTCCGCCAACGTGGAAAATTCATGCAGGAGGCCTGCGACACGACGCGCGGCGGCATGGCGGCGGTCATCGGTCTGGACGAAGCGCCGACACGCGAAGTTTGCGCCGAGGCTGGAGTGGTGCTGGCGAATCTGAATTGTCCCGGCCAGCTTGTGATTTCCGGCGAAGCGGAGAAAATTGCGAAGGCTTGCGAACTTGCCAAAGCGAAAGGTGCAAAGCGCGCGATTCCGTTGCCGGTTGCCGGTGCGTATCACTCGCCGCTGATGGCGGGCGCGCAGCCGAAGTTGCAGGCGGAACTGGCGAAAATAAAAATTTTACAGCCAAGCGTTTCTGTCATTTCCAACGTGACAGCACTGGCACACGGTTCACCGCTGGAAATTTCCGCGCGGCTGGTTGAGCAGGTCACGTCGTCGGTGTTGTGGGAAAAATCCACGCGCAATTTATTGGCGCAAGGATTCACGCGGTTCATCGAACTCGGCCCGGGCACAGCATTGAGCGGATTTATGAAACGCATTGATAAATCCGCGCAGATGCTCAACGTCGCCGACGCGGCAAGTTTGGAAGCCACAGTGAAAGCGCTGGCAAATTAAAATTGCTCCGCTAATTTGTAATTATGCGAAAGCACTGGAAGATTTTCGGCGCATTATTGCTCGGTGCTTACATTTTGGCATATTCACTATTTTCGCTAAACGGCAGCTACCAAGTGTGGGCGTGCGATGTTAACAGAATATGGGAATATCGTTGGGCTCCTTATGGTTTTTTTCCAACTCCATACAAAAAGGCCAGTTATACGAATAAAATATTGAGCATTACCTTCCTGCCGCTATGGGTTTTGGACCAGAAATTTGTCCACAATCATCCCCCAAGACCTACAAATTAAAAAGTTCTGTTTAATTCTGTTTATTCTGTCCAAAATTCCATCGAACTATGAGCCAGCTTGCCAACCAAATCGCCGTCGTCACCGGCGCGGGCCGTGGAATCGGCCGCGCCATTGCGTTGAAATTTGCCAGTGAAGGCGCGGACGTCGTCTGCGTTTCGCGCACGCAGGAAAATTCCGAGAAGGTCGCCAATGAAATTGGCGCGCTGGGACGCAAGGCTTGGGCATTCGCCGTGGATGTGGCGGATTCCGCCGCTGTCAGCGCCGCTGCCGAGAAGATTCTGGCCGATTGCGGCAAGGTGGACATTCTCGTCAACAACGCCGGCGTCACGCGCGATGGCTTGCTCATGCGCATGAGCGATGAAGATTGGGACACCGTGCTGAACACCAATCTGAAAGGCGCGTTTTTTTTCACGAAAGCTTTTTCGCGCGCGTTTGCACGGCAGCGTTCAGGTCGTATCATCAATGTTTCGTCGGTCATCGGTCTCATCGGCAATGCTGGCCAGTGCAATTACGCGGCGAGCAAGGCGGGTTTGATTGGCTTCACGCAATCGGTGGCGAAGGAGTTGGCGTCGCGCGGCATCACGGTCAACGCCATCGCACCGGGCTTCATCGAGACGGACATGACGTCGGATTTGAAGCCGGAGATGCGCGAGGCGATTTTGAAGCAGATTCCGCTCGGCAGCTTTGGTTCGGCGGAGGATATTGCGGGCGCGGCGCTGTTTTTGGCGAGTCCGGCGGCGCGTTATGTGACCGGCCAGGTTTTAACGGTGGACGGCGGGATGGTAATGTGATTTAATTCGCGGCACGAAAACGCCAAAAAAATTGCGATTCGGGGCTTGACGAATTTGGCATACATGGCATAGACACAGTTCAAAATTCATATTTATGGCAGACAAACCTATAGACCAACGGGTAAAGGACATCATAGTCGAACAGCTTGGCGTGAAGCCGGACCAGGTGACGCCGGAGGCGAAGTTCGTCGAGGACCTCGGCGCGGATTCGCTCGACATCGTCGAGTTGATCATGGCGCTGGAGGAGGAGTTTGGCATCGAGGTGCCGGACGAGCAGGCCGAAAAGCTCCTGACCGTCGGCGACGTGACCAAATACATCGAAGAGAACCAAAAATAGTCGCGACGTTGAACCTTTCGGGGCAGCTTGGCTGAATACAGCTTGGGCTGCCTCTTTTGATTTTTATGGCAAACAACCTGACAGACCGCCGCGTCGTCGTCACCGGCCTCGGCGTCGTGACGCCGCTCGGACATGAACTGGAGACATTCTGGAAAAACCTAATCTCCGGCCAGTGCGGCATTGACCGCATCACCGCGTTCGACGCGACGGCGTTCGACACGAAGATCGCCGGCGAGGTGCGGAATTTTGATCTGGCGCCGGCGTTTCCGTCGCCGAAGGATGTCCGGCGCACGGACCGTTACTCGCAATTCGGCGTATATGCCGGCTGGGCCGCGCTCAAGGATTCCGGCGCGGACCTCGACAAGCTGGACCGCGACGAAATCGGCGTCATCATTGGTTCCGGCATCGGCGGACTCGAAACCACCTCTGCCCAGATCAAAATCCTGCACGAGCGCGGCCCAGGCCGCATTTCGCCGTTCATGATCCCGATGCTCATCAGCAACATGGCCTCCGGTTTGTTTTCGATGTTTCACAACCTGCGCGGGCCAAACTTCGCCACCTGCTCCGCCTGCGCCACCGCCAACCACGCCATCGGCGAAGCCTGGCGCACCATCAAGATGGGCGAGGCCAAAATGATGTTCGCCGGCGGCGCCGAGGCCGCCATCGTGCCCATCGGCATCGGCGGCTTTTGCGCGATGAAGGCCATGAGCACCCGCAACGATGATCCCAAGCGTGCCTCGCGCCCGTTCGACAAGGATCGCGACGGCTTCGTCATGGGCGAAGGCGCGGGCGTCATCGTGCTGGAGGAACTGGAACACGCCAAAAAGCGTGGCGCGAAAATCTATTGCGAACTTGCCGGCTACGGCAACACCGCCGACGCCTACCACCTTACCGCGCCATCACCCAATGGCGAAGGCGCCTCGCGCTGCATGAAAATGGCCCTGCGCAGCGGCGGCCTGACCATCGAGGATGTCAATTACATCAATGCCCACGGCACCTCCACGCCGCAGGGCGACGTTTGCGAAACGCAGGCCATCAAGACCGTCTTTGGCGAACGCGTAAACAAAATCGCCGTCAGCTCCACCAAGGGCGCGACCGGGCACATGCTGGGAGCGGCGGGCGCGGTGGAAATGACCGTTTGCGCGCTGGCCATCAAACACGGCGTCGTCCCGCCGACCATCAATCTGCAAAATCCCGACCCGGAATGCGATTTGGATTACGTTCCGAACACCGCGCGCGAAATGAAGGTGAACGCCATCATCAACAACTCCTTCGGCTTCGGCGGCCACAACGCGAGCATCGCGGCGAAAAAATTTGTGGGGTGAAATTGAGAATTCAATTGCTCCGTCTGCTGCCGAGTCTATCATCAGAAACCGATGAGCAAACTTGAACAAGCCCACCATCCATTTGAAAAGGCGCTGACAGTTTGCAGTGAAGATTTGCAGGACGTTCTTCACAATTTCCCCGCGCTTCCGTGGCTTGATTTCTGGTTGAACCCGCGTCGTTTGCGCGGCAGTGATTTTCTTATGCGCTGGTCGCAGGGCGTGTGGAGTGAACATCGTTTGACTGAGGCCGTGAATGAAACGGGCAAGTTCTTCGCCGTTCCTTACGGACCCAGTGGCACTGCGCCAACTGGCAGCGTCCGGGAGTTTGAACTTTATTTCGAAAGGCTGGAAGCTGCTGGACTCGGCAAAGTCAAGCGCCCCGACCTTTTGATTTTCAAAAATGCGGACAGAAAAAAGGTTGAAGGTAAAATCTTGACAGCCGGCGGTTTGACAGAGTTGCCGTTTATACCAGAAACTGATCCGCGCATTGCGTCGATTTTGGCTGACGCAATTGTTGCTGTGGAATGTGAAAACAGCCTTTGGCGTGGAGAGAAGATGCCGGATTTCCTGACGCCGTTGCGCCCTCAAAAGCGGCTTGGTGGAAAGCCTGGGTTGAGGAAGGGTGCGGTTTTGCCGAACATCATCATCAAAGAAGAGGATCGGCAGCCTTTGAAGGAGTGGCAAAAACTTCGAGGGGTTCCAATTCATGTCTGGCACGTTTTTTACGACCGCGCTTATGGACTTTCTTTTGATCGCGCTGAAGAATTGATCAAAGACAACCTGACCGAAGCGACCGTGCAGGTTTTTCAAGCCCCCGGCGGAGCGACGACCAAAAAAGCTCTTTACAAGCATTACTATCACTACGGTTATCCGCTCGGCATCAGCACCGAAGACCCAAAGCTGCTGCCAGCCTTTGTCGAGGACAAGAATGGCCACATTTTGCCTTACGTCACGTTTAGCGGAGGACACCTTTCATTGCTGCCTGAATCTCTTGAGCAACTCCGTTTGCTCGCGGCAAAATGCAAATAGTTTTGCAAGCCGTGCGAACAATCCAAAAACTTCCTTCCGGCGGAGATGCGCGAGAAGCATTGCGGGTAAAAGGACAATTTTGGACACCGCCTTGGCTGGCAAAAGTCATGGCCGGTTGGGTGACGCAAGAGCGCCCCGAAGTCCTTTTCGATCCCGCAGTTGGTCCCGGAACATTTTTTGCCGCCGCGCGCGAGACTGGCTTTGCAGGCGAACTCCAAGGCTTTGAACTTCACTCAAACGCCTTTGCCGACGGCTGGAAATTCGGCTTGAAGCCCGATGATTTCTGCCAAGTGCGGATTGCAGACTTCATCGGCACATCTTTTCCGGAAAAATTTCCAGCCATCGTTTCCAATCCACCTTACATCCGACACCATCGTTTGACTCAAGAGCAAAAACTGGAATTGAAACAGTTGGCGCGAAACCATCTTGGGTTCTCACTCGATGGCCGTGTTGGTTTGCACGTTTTCTTTTTACTTAAATGCCTGATGCATCTCGCGCCCGGAGGGCGGCTGGCATTTCTTTTGCCCGCCGATGTTTGCGAGGGGATTTCGTCGTCTATATTTTGGAATCGAATCTGCCAGCAATACCGGCTGGTTGCCGCCATGACTTTTGCCGATGAAGCCGCGCCATTTCCAACTGTGGATACCAACGCGATGGTGTTTTATTTCACCAAAGAGAAACCTCTGGAAGAATTCCTTTGGCTGCGCGTTTGTAAACGGGATGGCGAAGCGATTTCTGTCGTGCTGGATGGGCGGAAACCATCAAGCGCTGTAAGCCTTCACCACCGCAAACTGACCGAAGCTTTGAAAACCGGACTGTCGCGTCCGCCGCGCGCACAGAATAATTTCGGCATACCCCTTTCCCATTTTGCCAGAGTCGTGCGCGGAATTGCCACCGGCGACAATGATTTCTTTTTTCTCACGCACGAACAACTTCGCTTGCATAAATTGCCGGAGAGTTTTTTCCGGCGAGCCATCGGAAGAACACGGGATTGTCCCGGCGAACGGCTTGTGCCAGAGGATTTAAATCGCCTTGAAGCCGCAGGCCGCGCCACCTGGCTGCTAAACCTCGCGGACGATTCCAGCGAAAAGTTCCCGACACAGTTGCAGACTTATTTGAAAAGCGGCGAGCGGGCGGGACTGCCCGAAAAGTCGTTAATCAAAACCCGGCGGCCTTGGTATAAAATGGAAAAACGCACGCCACCGCCAATCCTCTTTGCATATCTCGGACGCCGCGATTGCCGGTTTGTTTTGAATCAGGCGAATGTCGTCCCGCTGACCGGTTTTCTTTGTGTGTATCCGTGGGACACCACACAAGCTGGAGCAAAAAAACTTTGGCGGGCGCTAAATCATCCAGACACACTGGCAAATTTAAGACTCGTCTCAAAGAGCTACGGTGGCGGAGCATTAAAAACCGAGCCGCGACAGCTTGACCAACTCGAAATTCCGCAATCAGTGTTGGACGAAGTCGGTCTTAATTCACTCAAGCCAATCAACCAGCCAGTGCTGCTTGATAAACCGCATCACACGCAACAAAGATCATCGCGGCGTAAGCGCAAATTAGCTGCCTGACAATTCATCCTGAAATCAAAATGAAAACACGCTCATCCAATATAAACCACCCAAACACCAGACGGTTGGCTTGTTTTAATTGTGACAACACTCAGCGCTTCATCGAAGTGATAGCCGAAGAGGCTCATATTGTAGATGGCGATCTGAACTACATCCGTTTGCTGGAAGCTTTTGTGGATCACTACGTTTGTTGCGAGTGCGGCGAATCACTACCAGTTCCAAGCTTGGATAAAACCGATGGAACTATTTCTCGGCAGAGAGCGGCGGCATAAAAAGTGGAGTCTGACGCCGAGCGCAAGTCGTGAACTTTCTATCCGTCATCGAATCCAAACGCGAAGGCAAAACTCTCGCGCCGGGGCAGATTCAGGAATTCATCCGCGAATTCACCGCCGGAAAAATTCCCGATTACCAGATGGCCGCGATGCTCATGGCCATTTATTTTCGCGGCCTCGACACCGCCGAAACCACCGGGCTCACGCTCGCCATGCGCGATTCCGGCGACGTGCTGAAATTTCCCAAGGACAAACGCCCGCTCGTGGACAAACATTCCACCGGCGGCATCGGCGACAAGGTTTCGCTGCCGCTTGCGCCGTTGCTCGCGTGCCTCGGCTTCCGCGTGCCGATGATTTCCGGTCGCGGCCTCGGCATCACCGGCGGCACGCTCGACAAACTGGATTCGATTCCCGGTTTCCGAACGCTTTTGCCCGCCGCGCAAATTCAAAAAATCGTCCAGCGCGTCGGTTGCGTGATTTGCGGCCAGACGGACACGATGGTTCCAGCCGACAAAAAAATCTACGCACTCCGCGACGCCAGCGGCACCGTGCCGAGTATTCAGTTGATCACGGCTTCGATTCTCTCAAAAAAATTGGCGGAAAGTTTGGACGCGTTAATTCTCGACGTGAAATTCGGC
>Ga0181537_10000538_pt1 | contig 35588 bp, 18 predicted proteins | sample PEATcosm2014_Bin_39_FD_119765 | JGI IMG/M metagenome (GOLD analysis project Ga0181537, IMG submission 119765) | Peatland microbial communities from MTU Mesocosm Facility, Houghton, MI, USA - PEATcosm2014_Bin23_10_metaG | ecosystem: Environmental > Terrestrial > Soil > Wetlands > Peat | place... | reverse complement strand
GTAAGGGTCAAAATGATTCTTGAGTCCGGCCAAGTACACGGTATCCTTTTTTGTGTCTCTTGTGTCGCGGACACCCCACTCTCCATAGTCGCGATAAGTAATTCCGAGTTTTTTGGCACGGTCCCAGAGGAAACCCGACCCTGGGGCTGCAATGGGATGTTCATGTTCTTCATCTCCGTCGTACGGTGCGTCGAATGCCGCTTCGGCATGGCCGGAGTAAGTTGTGGTCCAAAGCCTGGCCACATAATCGGTGGCCGTGGCCGCCATGGACCAGAAGTGGCCATCGGCGCTTACATCCCCATCGACGAAGAAATTGTCATAGAGAATAAAATCCCGCGCTAAAGCATGATGATTCGGAGTATTGCCTTCCCCAAACAGAACCAGCCGCGGATCGCCATTTGCCTCCGGAATATCGCCCAACACCTGGTCGTAAGTGCGATTCTCTTTCAAGATGTAAAAAACGTGCTGAATCGGACCCGGTTTTGAGCTGGTCGCTGAGAAATAAGCGATCCGCTCCCTGGCCATTGCCGGTTCGGCAGGTGCAGCATCATAGACTTGATGACGGAGAGTGGTGGGTTTCGCTTCGTTGCGAAGCTGCGCGGCAGAATACGCCTCGATCGCACCACCAAGAATAGTCCCAATTCTGGGGTATCTCGCGGTGGCGTTCGGCGGCGCATTCGAACCGGTGACTAAATTTCTTCCGTTCGCAATAAACAGCGTTCTCGAGCGGACGGAAAAGAACAACGCTGTGGGATACGCCCCTACACCGAAGAGGCTGCGGAACGAATACTCGATCTGTCTTCCAGATTTGATATGAAACACCGCCACGGAATTGACGGCGGCCAGGGCAACATAGATATTTCCGCTCGCAGCATCCGCTGCCAAAGCTATGGGCTGCGCACCACCCACCGGTACATCCGGTACGTCCAGGTGGAAACGTCGGGCCTCCACAAGTTTGGCGACGTCGATCACGGAAACGTCGTCAGAATCAGAACAAGCTACGAGCAAATGCTTGGCCTGAGGCAGGTAGAGCATGTCGCTGGGATGACTGCCCACCGGAATCAGCGCCACCTGTTCCAGAGTAGCGCCGTCGATAATCGCAACCGCACTCTGGCCCCACAAGCTAATCGCAAGTTTGCCCAGAGGAAGCTTTGTGATGGCATAAGGGAATGATCCGACCCTTGCCGAGCGCAAAACTTTTCCCTTCACGTAGTCGATTCGCATCAGAGTGTCGTTCTGGTTGCAGGCGACCCATGCCGTACCATCGGCTCCTAGGGCCAGCCCGGCAGGCAGGCGGCATTGATCCAGGGCAATCTCCCGCTTGCTTCCGAAATTCCCTCCATCGAACGGAATCACATAGACCGCGGAGTCCGGGGATGAAGCGAGCACGAGTTTTCGTCTGGCATCGTAGGCGAGCCCATACCAGGTGCTTGGGAGATCCACGCGGCCCGAGACTTTGCGCAGTTGTTCGTCGTAGATTTGGAGATAGGCGTTATGCCAGCCGGAGTTCGTGCTCACAACCCACCGCCCCTCCACTTCCAGCAGATTAAGAGGCATATCGCCCCCGGCAATACGATTCGCAAAGGTCGCCGGTTGCGCATCGTGGTATCGAGGTTCTGCCAACGCAAACGAGACGTGACCCATCCAGACCGCAAAAACAAGCAAAGCGGGAATCGTCTTCTGATGTCGCGGCGTGTCCATTGGTAAAACAGCTTTAGACGGAAGTCTCTTTTTGACATCGAAATCGTGATGGTTGCATGCCGGCTTCGCCCGCGCGAAAGGTTGTGAGAATCCGCAGCGCATATCAGTCTTCCCCGCTGACTGCCCAGGCGGCGGGCTGAACTTCGCCTTTCTTGAAGCTGACGGTCGCGTTAGAGATGAGTGGCTGGGACCAAAAACCAGCACTCAGAACGCAGGCGAACGTGACGTAGAGGAACGCGAGCCCCGCTCGCAGTCCAAAGTGATCACCGATGCGTCCAATGATTACCGGCACCACGGCCCCACCCATAATACCCGTGCTCAAAATTCCGCCGAAAGACCCGTGGTGCTCAGAAACTGAATTGAGTGCCAGCGAAACCAGGATGGGCCACATCACAGATGCGAAAAGACCAACCGCGGGTAGCGCAATTATCGAAACATGCGCCGGGCCGAACAGAGCGGCGGTTAAGCACAGAAGAGCTCCCAGGCAAGTACCGATCAGGACATAGCGGCTGTCGAAAATCTTCAGCAACCACATCCCGATAAAGCAGCCCGCCGTAAGCAGGCCCCAGAACCACGAGACTGCAGCCGCGCCGGCGGTGTGCGGGTCGTAGCCGTGATATTGGGCAAGAAATTTGGACATCCAGTCGGCCGTCCCCTGTTCCGATCCCACGTAGGCAAAAACGCAAAGAAAAAAAGCCCAGACCAGGGGCTTGCCGAACAGACCACCATAGGTCTTCAAGGAGCCGGCCTGCTCCTCGACGGTAAGCTCCACCCGGGGAAAGCGGCTGAAGAAAAGGACTGCAATCATGGCCAGGGTAAATACGCAGAAAATCCAGTATACGGAAGCCCATGGAAGCGCCGGCGGGGTGAGCCTGGCAAGCACCTTGAGCAGCCAATTGCTGCCGGCGTGCTCATCACCCAGGTTCAGGACCAAATACGAATACATATACGGACTGAAAAAGGAGGCGCTCCCGAAGACGAGCTGGGCGAAGGCGGAATTGAAAGCGAAATGCTCTTCGCCCCCCGAAACCCGCAACAGGGGATTGATCGCGGTTTGCAGCGTAGCCATTCCCGATCCCATTACGAATAGCGAGAACACCGCCACGCGATAGCCCGGGTGCAAGGCGAAACTCAACGATCCCGCCGTGCCCACCAGGAACGCCGCGATCATGACGGTTTTTTCGCCAAAGCGTTCTACCAGAAAACCAGCGGGAATCGACATCACTCCATAGGCAATAAAAAAGGAGAACGGCAAGAAAGCTGCAGCCGCCAGGCTGACCTTGAAGCTGCTGATAATGTCGGGGACGATGGGGCCGAGGATGTTGGTAAGCAACGACATCACGAAGAACGTCAGGAAGACGATGGCCACCATGTAGCGGTTTCTGGGCACGGAGCGGGGCATGATCGGCTACTCCTTCGTGGTGATTTTTGAGGCCAGCGCAAAACGGCCAGGTTCACGCCCCACTTGCGCGGCCAGAGCCAATGTGACCATCTGCATGGGCAGGATCTCGAGGATGGAATGTATGGACCGGGGTCCCGTGGGCAGAGCACAGGACGGTAACTCCGCGTCTTCGCTTACCAACTCTGCACGACCCCCCACCTTGCGAACATCCTCGAAGAGGCGCTGGTTGAGTTCGCGAGTCTTGGGTTCGCCGGAAAAGACGAAGACGAAAGTCTCGGGGCTGAGCATCTCAAACGGTCCATGGCGAAATGCCGCACTGCTCATGCCTTCCGCGTGGAAATGATCAGACTCTTTAACGATCAGAGCACCGGTCCCAACCGCGGCGAGCGAAGACCCTCGGCCCACGAGGAATAAATGCCGAATTCCTCCGAGCATCTGTGCCAGCTGCTGTACATGTTCCTTCCAGCGAGCCAGGTAATCTCGAACCGCCGGGCTGGCAGCTCTCAGTTCCTGCCGAGTGCGTCGCAAATCGCGTTCGCAAACCACATCGGCAAGCCACTGCAAAGCCATCAAAGCTGTCAGGTAGGTCTTACAAGAGACCGAGAACTCCTGTCCTGCCTGGCTCAGGATCATAGCGTCGGCTCGCTCCGCTAAAGGACTGCCGGGTGTATTGGTAATGGCAATGACGGACGATCTGCCACGATTGATTTTCAACAGGCGAACAACTTCCGCACTCTGCCCGGATTGAGAAACCGCGACGATCAGCGTCTTCGGATCGAAAAGGCGGCTCTTATAGTGCAAGAGTTCCGAAGTCTCCACCATCATGGCGGAAAAACCGTGGCTGATCAGCTCGAGGTTCAGAGGATGGAGAGCATGAAAAGAAGAGCCCATGCCCGTGAGGACAACGGTTTTGAACTTGCCTTGCTGCAGCCGCAGTGCGAGCTGATGCAGAGCTTTGGGGACCTCCAACCCGGCCAATGTTTCCTCGAGCGCTTGAGGTTGATCGAGGATATCGCTCAGATAGCGGCCCTCGATCGTCGAGAACTCAGATTGCACCAGTCGCCACCTCCGAGCCGAAACTGTGGAACCAGACTCTGCCGGCTCCAATCAGGTTCGCGTCTTCGCCCAGAGAGGCCAAGACTAGGGCTGTCTGTTGATAGGGAACAAAGCGACAGCTTGCAGCGATGACCTTCCGAATGCCCTCAAGGAAGAGGACAGCGCTTTTCATGACGCTGCCGCCAAGCACGATGACTTCAGGAACAAACATGGTAACCAGATTGGCCAGGCCGAGACCGAGGTAGCGGCCCTCGTGCTCGACCGAGCGCATGGCCCAACTGTCCCCTTGCCGAGCCAGTTCGCAAATCTTTTTGGCCGTCAGGTCAGCACGGTGGGAATAGTCCGGGGGCGCATTTTTCTCGATCCACGTCACCATGGCCGGACCAGCCGCGAGAGATTCCCAGCATCCTCGAAAGCCGCACAAGCAGAGCGGCCCAGAGGGATCAATGACATGGTGGCCGATTTCCGGATGAGACTGATCCGCTCCACGATAGAGCTGGCCATCTAGAATCAGGCCGGTTCCGATTCCGGTACCGATGGTCACGTAAATGAGTCTGCTCTTATTCCGGCCGGCGCCCCAGCCTGCTTCTCCCAGAGCGGCAGCGTCGGCGTCGTTCTCCATCGCCACTTTTACCTGAAACGCCTGCTCCAGATCTTGAACCGGATTCTCTCCTTTCCAATGAGGAAAGAAGTTGACGTCGCCGATCTCGCCCGTCAGCGGATACACAGGTCCGGTTGATCCAATCCCGATCCCCGATATTTCCGTATTTGCGGTCTGCGCCGTGGCCCGGAGCATCTCAATGATGCGCCGCAACGCCTCCGCATAACCGCGATCAGCGTCGGTGGTGCATTCCCGGCGTGCCAGGACTTTACCGTCCTTATCGATCATCCCAGCCGCGATCTTGGTCCCACCAATGTCCACCGCTCCAATCAAGGGTTGCTCCTGTTCTCGCGCCTGCCTTTCCTTCTTCTGGCGCCCTCGGTCGCGCCGTCAGGCACGAAGAAGAAAACGGAAACGCATATCCTCACCGAACCACATGATGTAGTTGGTTCCCCAGGCATTGTTGAAGAGGTTGCAATGAACGCCGGTGGAAAGGTCAGGCTGACGGTTCGAAAAGTACAAGGGCGACTTGATGCCCAGGGTGACCAGCGGAGCATCCAGAGTCTCTACCAGAAAGTCCCCGCTCTCATCCTTGTAGCTGAAGCCCTTCGAGACTGCGTGCATATGGCGATTGCCGGATTGGACCACGTCCAGGGGAGAAACCGGTTGGCCTGATTTCTCCAGCATCCAACCTGTCGGATTCGCTGCCATCGGATGAAAGCTCAGCCAGAGGGCCTCGGGAAGGCGGGTTGCCGGCTTTTGGAACCAGGAAAACTTCAAGTCGATCAAGGGTTCTGCATTCGGCAACAGCGCTTCCAGATACATCTTCTTCGGGAACGATGCCCGCCCGCTGCGCAGAGCCTCCGGATCACGGACCTCAAGCTGCGCCAGCAGGCGATGGCCTTCGTGGTCCTCCTCCACCTGCAAATCCACGACGGAGGGCAGCCATTCCCGGCTCCCCGCTCCAAAGCGCTCAATGTTGGGTTTACCGAAGTCCTTCTTGGCCCAATCTTCATCGCTGACAACGTAACTATCAAAAAATCGTGAATAGTCTTGTTGCGACAGCGTCTGATAGGAAAAGAGAGCCAACAGGTTTTCGCTCGAAGCCCACTCCCGTTTTGATTTCTTATTACGCAACCGCTGGATGGCTCCGCTTTTTGGATCGATTCCCACGATGAAATGCGGGGTCTCGATCTCGCCTCCAGCTGCGAGAGGGCTGGGGTGCGCCAGCCTTGGCGGAATCGCTGCAAGATTACGCACCGCTGTCTGCGCCTGCTCGCGCAATGCGGGGGGAAGCGTAGCGATCCCAGCAAGAAGGTCCTGGCGCTTCTCCTCCCAGCTAAACTGGACAACTTTATAGTTTTTGGTGTCGAGCATCGCGGTCAGATCGCGCGGCGTGTAGTGATCGAAATCGAGCCAGGTCTTGGTATCCGTGCCCCAGGTGTGCTCAACCTCCAAAAGTAGATGGCGGAGCAACGCGATATCTGTCGCATCCCCAACCGCGAAGTTCCCCTGAGCCAGCCAACCCTGACGCAGGCGGGCGATCTCGCGATACCGGGCCAGCTTGAGAGGGTCGCTGGCGACACCGTGGATCCAGGTGTCTCCGATTTCGCCGGTGACAACCGGCAGGGAGGCGCGGTAAGGCTCGATTGCATTCGCAATCTCGGTCAGGTTGGTGGGAATAATTTGAGCGTTGGGGAACTGCGCGCTGAGGGTGGAGTAGGTCGCGCTGATCTCTTCCAGGGTGTGGGGGCCGCTGTCGTCGTCGCGCACCACCATGGCGATGCCCAGATCGGAATCTGGCACACGCATCACGCCACCGTAGCCGTGGTGGTACATCACCACCAGTGTCGATCCGCCGGGATCCTTCCAGAGAAACAAGGGGGGAACAACGGGCGGCGTGCTCGCATCGTTCACGCCGATATCCAGAAACTTCACGCCGGAGGCGGCAAGTGGGGCGATCAAGCCGCGGGTGTGGCCGGGTACATCCGTCATCTTGGCGCCGGTCGTGCTCCGGCCAAAACGCTGGTCCAGCGTCCGCGACAGGCCCAGGCTTCCGGAGATCATCGACCCCTCCATCAACTCCGTCTGCCAGCTGAACGGAAGAGCGTGCCATGCGATGTCGCCCGCGGAGATGGCCTTCTCCATGCGAGAGCGCTGCTCGGCTGTTGCCTGTTCCAGGTATTCGTAAAGCAGCCAAGATCCTGTGGTCCAGACATAGCGATGGCCGCCGGAGTGGCGCAGTTGGCTGGCGAGATCCATGGCCTGTGGGAAATATTCCGTGAAATAGCGGTGAACCATGGCGGCTTGCGTGTCGGCAAAGCCGGCGTCGAAATGACACTTGAACATCACTAGGACGCGCTTCACCCCGGGCTCAGGCGGCGGGGTGGAGGAGACTTGGGGCGCGAGCAATGCGGGCGCCTTCCACAACAAAGCGCTGCCGAGGACGGACTTTATGAATTCGCGACGCTGCATGCAGCACCTAGTACCGTGACCGAGTGGTATGTAGCACGTGGCAGTCGGCACTTTGCCCCGCGCGACGAAGGTAGCGCCGCCGTCCCGGAGGCTGTCCGGCGGGCGTCCCCGCCCCCGCCGCGCCGAGGGCGAGACGCCCTCGGGACAGCCGGCAAGATGCCAGCGCTACCCCTCGGCCGTAAGTGTCAATCACGTGGTCATGGTACTAGAACTGAAACTTAAGTCCGAACTGTATGATGCGCGGCGGATTGGCCGTCGTCACCAGCCCGAAGTTCCCATCCGTAATAGTGCCATCGGGTGGCCCGAACTGCGCGTGGTTGAAGGCGTTGAAGAATTCCGCTCGAAACGCCACGTTCATGCTTTCGGTAATGTTAGTAATTTTCTGCAAATTGATGTCCCAGTTGTTAAGTCCAGGTCCATGAAAGAAGAAGCGAGGGGCATCCCCAAGTTGTCCAACGGTTTCCTTACTGAACAGGGAAGTATTGAAGTACGGCTGTCTGGAGCGAGGATTGGTGAAATTCAGGGGGCCCGGTGTGTAGTTGGGAGTGTCAATGGGAAGCTGGATCGGGCCCGATCCGGAGGTGCCCAACAGGGAATTGTCGTCGTTCTCCAGCATGAAGACGGGCAGGCCGGTGGAAAAGTGAGTGACGCCACTTACCGTCCAGCCATTTGTCAGCCGGTTCGACCCCAGCTTGTAAATCGGTAAGACATAGTCATAGCTGATCACGAAGTTGTTGGTCACATCAAAAGAAGAGAGCGCCCTGAGATTCGGATTTTCGAAATTTACCTGCTCTCCGTACCCGGAAGCGTTGTCCATCGACTTGCTGTAGGTATAGCCAGCGAGAAACTCCATGCCATGCGCCTGGTGACGGAGGCTGAGTTGCAGAGAGTTGTAGTCGGAATTCCCGATCGTCTTGAAATAAGAATCGCTGGTGAAGGCCGGGCCGAATGGGGCACGCGTACTATTGATTACGCCTCCCGTTGCTGGGTAGAAAACTCCATTCTCCTGGTTCGGTCCGCAAAGCGCCGTCTGCCCTGGCAGTGTACTCACTTGGCTCGGCTGGCTCACACTTAGACACAGCGCCGGATTCCCCGGATTGGCCTCCTCCGCTGAGAGCAGATGGTGACCCTCGGTTCCCACGTAAGCTAGCTTTAACAGGGTGGCGCGGCCAAACTGCCGCTCGAGGCTTAACTCGAAGTCCTCCGCGTAGGGGTTAACATTCTTATAGTAAAAGCCGGGTGAGCTGCCGATAGGCTCCTCATTTGCCCAATTTATAGAATTGTCAGGATTTGACGGAGAAGAATTGAAAGGCGGAGGCGGAGCCGGGAATCTTTGACCGTTGTTGAACCCGGTGCCACGGTCGATGAAAGGATTCGCAAATTCCGGGGGCACGGGACTACCGTAGTAAAACCCGAAGGGCGCGTCCCCGATTTCATTGTAATCAGTTCCCCCTTCAAAGGTCGTGTAGAACTTTCCAAAACTGACGCGCACACTGCTACGCCCTGGACCACCGGTCAGCGTGCCCAGAAAGCCACTGTCAAAACTCGGTGAATAGGCGATTCCGATGCGCGGCGCGAAATTGTTATACCGGATTGGCGCCAGGGTTTTTGGAATGCCTGGATCCCCGGGAAACACCCAGCCGGTCGGCGAGCCCGGGAAGGTTAGTGACTGCAACCCCGGCACCAACGTCTGAATTTCGTTATGCTGCTCCCACCAGGGAGTGGCGATCTCATAACGCAAACCATAGTTAAGGGTAAAGTTCGGACGCAGCCTCCAACTGTCCTGCCCATATCCACCAATATAGAGGTTGCGGCCATTCGAGGGATAACCCTGGCCTTGTTGATAATACTGAGGAGCACCGATGAGGAAATCAGCGAAGTCAATTCCAGTTTCATTACCATTGAAACCGTAAGCGCCGTTAGAACCTAAATTCTTCCACACCTGCTCGGTGAAACGAGCGTCTCCACCAAATTTTATGGTGTGTCTGCCAATCACCTTACTGAAGTTATCCAGTGCTTGGTAAGTGTTCTGAATGATGGGAGAGGGAGCACCTGAGTTGCCCGTGCTGAAGTTGTTGAAGCTAATCCCGGGCAGGCCGGCGTACGCCGGCTGCACCGGAACGATGCCGGTAAAGCCCAGGGCAGCTAGCGCGCCCGGACCCCTCTGACCGCCCTGCGAAAAGTTCACCACAAAGAGGCGGGTATAGGAGATGCGCGCCTCATTCACTGCTGTGCTGCCCAGGGTCTTGGTATCACCGAAGTTGATCACCTGCACTCGGCCGGTGTTCTCGCCCGTGAAGGACGGCGTTACCGGATTGGGAGATGCTAAATCGTATTTATCATAGAAGTAGTATCCGGAAAGCAGACCGAAGCGGGTGTTGCCATCCACGCGAATGCCGAACTTATCGTCGTCCAGCCTTTGTGCAGCAGACGAACTGCTGAAGTAGGGGACGCCACCAACCTCAATATTCGATTTCGGAATAAACTGCAGGGTGTTCGTTGACGGCGTAGAAAATACCGCGCTAGGTATCACGGCGCCGGGAAACACGCAAGTTGCTTGGGTGCATCCGGAGGTATAGTAGTTTTCGCCTTGGGTCACCGGGTACCCTAACGCGGTCGCGAGTTGTTGCGCCCAGTACGGGCCCTGGACCGTACCCGTCATCTGGGAACTCAAAGCAGAGAAGTCGCCGGTACGCTCCGCGTCGCTCGGAACCGGTATTTCGCCGGTGTTTTGTCCGTAAACTTTGCGGTTGCCCTGATAGTCTCCGAAGAAAAACAGCTTGTCATGTAGGACGGGGCCTCCTAAAGTACCGCCAAACTGGTTCTGCTTATAAGGCCCAAGTGGCGAACCAGGCTTGTCGAAATAGTTGTGCGAATCCAAGACCGTATTGCGCAGAAATTCGAATAAGCTCCCGTGAAATTTGTTGGTGCCCGACTTGGTGATCACATTGATCTGGCCACCGGCATAAGCGCCATACTCAGCGTCAAAATTGTTGGTCAAAATGCGGAACTCATCGATGGAATCGAGGTTAGGAATCGCCACGGTGCCATGGACTGCCGTTTCCTCGACGACTGCTCCGTTCAACAGAAAGCCGTTCGAAGCTTCCCGCATGCCGTTGACGGAAAGATTGCCAGCGTTAAGATCGCCCGAAACTAGGTTGATGGCAAATCCAAGCGAGACGAATGTTCCGCTTGTGCCTCCGGAGAGTCCGGAAGCTATCGGTACAACTCCAGGCTGCAGCGCCAGCAAGTCCGTGTAACTGCGTGTGACCAAAGGCACCTCGGTTATCTTTTGGCTGTCGATTACCTCGCCCATCTGCGTGCTGATCTCTTCCACGTGCACGGCGGTGCTGGCTACGGTGACATGCTCGACCACTTGTCCCACTTGCAACGCCACGTCCACCGTTATCGAGGAGTTGACGTTTAAAACTATGCCGGACTGGTTGTATCCTTTAAACCCAGTTTTGTTGGCCTCGAGGTCGTATGTTCCAACTGGCAGTGCCTGGAACGAATAGAATCCCTTGTCGTCGGTCGTGGTGCTCCACCGAAGTCCGGTCTGAGTCTCATGGGCAGCAACGTGAACCCCGGGAACGACGGCCCCACCGGAGTCGCGTATCACGCCGGAAATAGTGCCGGTAACACCGCCCCATGCGAGTTGGCCGCCAATGAAGAACGCGATAACGGCGAAAATGGTCGCGCACCACCAGTTTGCGGAAGAATTGCGAATGCGGCTGACGGCCAGGCTAGCTGAATTCATACATCCTCCTCATCGTTCGCGGAAAATCCTCCGCCGCGAACCCGCTTGAAATGACAGCCAATTTCTCAGATTTAGGTTCATTTGTCAAAGCGTTTATATCAGCTCGCATTTGCTCAGAAGTCAATATTTCGTTAATTTGTCAAAGCGTTTATTCCGCTGTGCGCGTTTGCTTTAAGGCCGACTCGTTTGCCACGTTCACGAAACTGACGCCAAGAGTGGCAGCAGGCTGCGGCACGGTTGTTGCGATGCCGGATTGGAAGAAGTGCGGAGACGGCGTGGCCAAGCGAGGCCGAGAACGCTTTCCAGCGGAAGAACAAGCGCCGATCGGCTCAAGGACTGGAGAAACTTGCGGCGCGAGGAAAACAAATGCGCCACACCCCTTGTAGGTCGCCCGTTTTAGAACCCGCCCTTTTACTCGATTGAGAAGTTTTCGCGGTTGCAAGTTGGAACGCAGAGTTCTGTTTAAGTCTGACTTTGAAAGCCGCCCACGATGCCCTTGCTATTTCGCACTCGCCTGCTCACTTTAGTTTTTTTCGCCGGAATATTTATCGGAGCGCCCATGATTAGATGTTTCCTCTCTCGTACCACCTTCATAGAGCCTCCACAGAGTCAGACAACGACTCGGCCTTCGGCTGGACGTTTCGTTCCGCATAACCCTCCTCCCAGCGAGTGTAGTAGCTCTGGATGGCGTCCTAGTTGTACCGGGAACATGCCGCTTTCCACGTCGGCCAGCGCAATGTGAAATCCGGCTTTGAATCAAGCTTTTGTCACGGGCCCTGTTGGAAAGTGGCCCTCTCGTCTGCACGCCGGTTATTACGCAGCTGTTTGGCGATTGCGAAGTGCTGATTCGCCTTCGCAGCGCGGCCAAGACTCTGATAAGCCTTGGCGAGGAAATAGTGGACGTAGTCATTTTGCGGATCCAGTTTGACCGCGCGCTCGAGGAATCCGGCAGCCATCCCTGGATCTTCGCGCTTCAGGGCGACTTGACCCAGTAGTATGTAGGCACCAGAGGAAGTTTCGTTGAGCCAGACTGCCTCTTTCAGGACCTTTTCGGCTTCATCGTACTTCTCCAGTCGCACGTAGGCGTCGCCCAGGCGCCAGTAAACCAGCCAGACGGTTGGGTTGATTGCCACCTCTTTGTTGAGTTCCTCGACGGCGGCCGGAGCGTCTCCCTTGTAAAGATCGATTTCACCCAGAAGGAAGTGGGCCATGGCAAGCCGAGGATCGCGTTGCAGAGCAGCCTGGATTTCTGGTACGGCGCGGTCTTCCAAGCGCTGCCGGACAAGAAACTTTCCAAACATAAGATAAGCGATGGCGCTATCGGGAGGGACAGAGAACACGTTCGCGAAGGTCTTGCGAGCCTCGTCCCAGCGCTGCGTCATCACGTAGCAACTGGCGAGCAGATACGCGCCGTCGGTGCTGTTTGCAGGAAGTTGCGGGCCCAGCTTTTCCAGAAGCGGGATAGCTTCAGCGTACTCGGCTACCGCAAAGTAGCTGAGAGCGAGGAGCTGCGTAGATTCCGCATCAGAATCGTTCTGCTGCAAAGCGAGCCTGAGATGAGGAACCGCTTTCTGAAATTGGTTGGACTGGAAATATGCTTTGCCAAGTTTGGCTTCAATGCGAGGTGTGGCTGGCGCCGCAGCGGCAAGCTCGTTCAAAAGTAGCAGCGCATCCTGGGGCTTGCCCGCGCGTAGAAGCTCATCGGCTCTCGACATGCGCGAATCAGGCAAGGACGCGGGAAGATTCTGAGCAAAACTGATCGCGATCGAAAGAGGTAGCAGGCAGAGCAGCCGGGCGAAAATCATAATGCGCGGAGGGGCTGGATCGCTCCTCCGCGCAGTGAGTGTACCGTCAAACAAAGGTTGCAGGAAATTTCTCCACTGATAACGCGTCCACCCCTCGCCGATCCGGCTAGAAGTCGAAGCGCAGGCCAAACTGCATCCTCCGCATGATCGCGTTGTTCGCCAAGTTGCTAATCGTTGCTCCCCCAGAGCAGTCGACACAACCACCGGGATTGCCCAGATTCGGGTGATTGAACACGTTAAAGGCCTCGGCACGGAACTGAATCTTGAGCTGCTCGCCTACGGGAACGATCTTGACAACCGACAAGTCGCTGTCGAACCACTTCGGACCAATGATCGAGTTGCGTGAAGCGTCGCCAAAGCTGGGAGAGCCGGCAGGAGGCGCCGCCGGGCGCTGCCACGGCCCGCTGGTTTGTGAATTTGTCGCCAATGGCGTGGGAAGACCGGTACCGGGATCGATCACGGTCTGGGCAAACCATTGGGTCCGGTTTGGATGGGACACATGCGAACTGCTGACCACGTTGGGGAAGCAGACGCCGGCGTCATTGTCGTCACCGCACTCAGCATAACTGGGATTGACACCGGCGCCGCTCATGATCGTGGTCACATTGACCAACTGCCATCCCCCGATCATGTAGTTCACAGCGGATGGGGCATTGCCAGCCAGCGCCTTTCCCTTCCCAAACGGCAGTTCGTAAATCGTGGACACGGTGATGTTTTGGTTGCGCTGCCACGAAGGACGTCCGTACTCGAGGGACGGGGCATACAGGAAGTCCGGCGAATCATGGTTCTTGGCGTGCGAGTACGTGTAGTTCCCCAGAATGTTCAGACCGTGCGAGAAGCGCTTGTCGAGCTGCATCTGAAGCGAGTTGTAGTGGTTATCGCCCGGGTTGCACATGCATTGCAGCCCAGTGGTCAGGTGAAATGGATTCGGCGCGTTGTAGAAAGGCAGGCGATCCTGCGCGCTCTGGCAGATCGCCGGTACGGGATTCATCGCCAGTATTGTAGGTGAGCAGAAACCCGCCTCCGTTTGAGTGTTGAGGTTAATCCAGTTATTCTCGCCGACAAAGATGTGCGAGCCCTTGTTGCCAACATAGGCGGCTTGCAACGAAAGCGTAGGAGTAATCTGGCGCTGTAGCGAGGCGTTCCAGGAGTCCACAGTTGGCATGAGCGTATGGAAGGGCATGACCCAAGCGCGGAATCCGTCGGGATAGATGTGATTCCCATCCGACCCGGTGGGCTGAGTGCTCAACACAGTAGCGGGATCGAGCAGCGGTGGTCCCGTGGCGAGTTGGAAGGCCCCATCCCACGGGTTCGGCAGAGGATTGATCTGCTGCGTACCCAGCACCGGGAGATTCTGCGTCACCGTATGGCCGAAGATGGTGCCGAACATCCCCACATCAAAGGACCGGCCATAACCCATGCGGACGACAGTCTTAGGATTGACCTGGTAAGCGATTCCCGCGCGGGGGGCAAAATTCTTAAGGTTGGTGACAACTGGGCCACTCAGCGGGACGCCGTTTTCCCCGGCAACGTCGATTTCACCGTTCGCAAGATTAAACCAACCGCCATCGTCTTTTCCGGTCACGCGCTGTGGCCGGTAGATCTCCCACCGCAGACCATAAGTCAAAGTCAGCTTGGGAGTGACGCGCCAGGTGTCTTGTCCGTAGAAGAAAAATCGCCACTGCCGTTCGCCAGCGTCGGCGACATGGGATATGTAGCGTTGGAACTGCGACACTCCCCCGAGCAGGAAGCCGGCCATCCCCAAGCCGGGCTCAACTGGACCTTCCGTAAGGGCGTTTGTGGTGTACAGCTCGCCGGAGCGATGCTCGTCGCTGGGCAAGCGCAGATTCTGATTGTAGTGAAAATCCGGGCCGAACTTGAATGTATGTTTGCCCACCGTCCAGGTCAGATTGCCGATTTCCTGGAATTGCTGCATCCGTTCCACCAGCGGGCAGTTGCAGTTATCGTAGAGACCATTCCCGAAGTCTAATTCGCCGGGGCCCTCGCTGATCGAAAAGTGGGGCATGCTGTTGGTGGTTGGGTCGCTGGGAATGTTCAGCCCAGGCGCCCCCGCCTGGGTGGCGAAATCCCCGGTCACCAGGGGGTTCACATTGATGCGCTGCTTGTACCAGCCGAAGCGGGCATCCATCAGCAGGTTCGGCTTTATCGGATACGAGACGCCAAAGGAGTTGCTTTGCGGCCGCGTGTCGCCCACCCCGGTATAACCAATTGGGTTGAGCTGCGGTCCTCCGGCCGCTCCGCCAAACAGGCCCGGAGCTTCCTTGTGGAACTGCGTGAAGGTGTAGCGGTCAAACAACCGCAGCTTGTCGCTATAGAAATAGTCCGCCCTTACGTCGAGGGCATCCGCGTGGTAGATCTCGTCCCCGCTGGCGGCATAGTTCGGCTGGCCCAGCTGATAGCTGGGAGCGTTCTCGAGTGCCGGAAGTGGAAGCGGAACATAATTGAGGAGGGCCGTAGCCACTGGGGAGATCAGGCTCGGATCGATGACATTAAGTTTGCCGTTATATGAAAACTGGGGGCGCGCAGCCAGGTTGTCCTGAATACCGTTGACGCATGTGTTCCCGCTTGTACAGAATGGGTTGAAAATGGGGTTATTGGACCACGCGCTGAAGTCGCCGCCACGTTCCGCTGCCGTCGGAACCACGGCCTGTGCAGATCCTCCGTCATGAGCGCGCGTTCCCTGGTAGTCGCCGAAAACAAACAGCTTGTTTTTGATGATGGCGCCGCCGATCGATCCGCCAAACTGGCCCCAGAGAGTGGGCGGAATGAACCTGCCGGTAACCGGGTCCGCGTTGGCTTGAGCAAACGGATCGCGCGCGAAGGTCGCGTCCGAGCGACGATAAAAGAATCCGCTGCCATGCCACTTGTCCGTCCCTGACTTCGTGGAAACCGTAACCAGAGCCGCGCTGATCTCGCCGAACTCGGCATCGTAGCTGGAGGTGGTCACTTTGGTCTCGGCGATCGAATCCAGGTTCGGCACGATCAGCATGTTTCCGTAAAGAAAATCGCGATTGTCGGTGCCATCGAGGATGGTATTCACACCGACGAACATCTGACCGTTTGCGTTGACGGCAAGGCCGCTTTGCGGATTTTCGGTGGAAGTGTCGCCCCAACAGAACTGCACCGTTCCCGGAGTAACCAGCAGCAGTTGCGAAAAGTTCCTACCGAAGGTGGGCAACTCATTGATTTGTTCGGTGCTGAGCACCGTGGACACGTCAGTACGTTCCGTTTTCAGCAGCGGCGCCTGGTCCACGACGTTCACAGTCTCCGAGACTGCGCCGGGCTGGAGTTTGGCGTCAAACGTCGTAAGGGAATCGACCGAGACATCGACCGTAGAAAGTTCGGTCTTGAATCCCTGCGCCTCGATCTTGACCTGGTAATGCCCGGCGATCAGATGCCTTTCGTCGTAGCGGCCGGAACTGTCGGTTTGTGTCGTGAACACGACTTGGCGCGCCGTATCGGTAATTGTCACTTTGGCATTGCCGACGGTGCTGCCCGAGGAGTCAACCACGGTCCCGCCAATGCTGCCGTACACGGCTTGGGCGGTGGCCGCGGGAACACTAATGGTCGAGAGCACGAGGCTCAGGCACGCCAGCTCCAGAACTGTCACGAAGCGCCGGCTATGCGTTGTTAAAAAGCGTTGCCGGCTCTCTCTTGAAATTTCTTGGCTGCTTGCGCGCGAAAGGCTAGGCATTGCCCCGTACCTCCGTTAGATTTCCCCATTTCGACCAAAACCCCAGATCCATTCAGGTTGCACACCCCAACCACTTGACCGGCCCCAGGACTCTCGATTCAAGTTCTTGCAACGAAACTTGAAAAAGCCAAGCGCCACAAACGGCGCTCTCCAGGAAACAGCCCCCTTTCGGAGGAAATGCGAGCGCTGGAGATTATTCCATGAAGCGATTCAAGTTACTACAGTTTTTATACTAGCTTTGTCAAGCATATTTTTCTGATAAATTGCAAAAAAACCAATGCTAGGCGCTTATTTTGCAGGTTAGAAGGCGATCCAATGCGCCGTTTCGGGCGAGATTCAGGGCCAACAATCGTGTCATCCGATCATGAATTGATTCATGAATGGTTCATTTACGGTCGAAAGGCACACCCGAGCTGTTTCCAATGCGCATTGTTTCGCAGAGATTCAAGGTTTCGCAGGGATTCGAACGAGCCACCCGGTAGACCCAGCGCCGCCCTTGCAAGCGTGGGTCTCGACTCGTCGTTAACGCTTTTGTTGTACGGCTGCGGCGGGCAACCCTTTCGGCCGTATGGCTTCGCCGGGCACGATTCCCTGTCCCTCGAGGACGCTGTAAAACTTGTCCGCGCTCAGGTCTTTGAATGTTTCCACTTTCCCCGATGGCCATCGAATCTCGAGACTGTCAATACTTGTCGCCTTCCCAAGTCCGAAATGCACGCGCGTGTCGCTCTGAGACAGGTAACTTCCTCCGCTGTGGATTTGCTCAGTCTGAGTCATTCCGCCAGCGATCAACTTGAGTCGGGCCCCGATCGCCATGCGGTTGCTCTTCTGGCCCGCGAGTTCAAAGCCCGCCCAATGACGCCCCGGAATTCCGTGGTTCCGAAGCACCATCGGTTTGCCAACCAGGTCTTCCACGACCAGGTCCACGTTTCCGTCGTTAAACAAGTCTCCGACCGCGAGTCCGCGGGACACGCGGGGCTCCAAGACCGCCGGCCCCGATTGCTCGCTCGCGTCGCAAAACGTGCCGTCCCCTTGATTGATTTGCACCAACTTCGGCTCACGGTATTTCGCGCTGGAGGGAAGCTGATCGGCTTGCGGATACACGTGACCATTCACCGTGAACAGGTCCAACCACCCGTCGTTGTCCAGGTCGACAAAAGCGATACCCCACTTTACCCAAGGCAAGGAAGGCAACCCGATTCCCGCGGCGTAAGAGACTTCCTGAAAATCCCAATTGCCGCCGTTGCGGTAGAGCGGCGTGTTATCCAGCGCGAAGTTCGTCACCACCAGCGCCGGCCGCCCGGTGTGCAGGTAATCGCCAACCGAGACTCCCATGCCGGCCTGTTCGTGGCCGTCTTCGCCCAGCGCCGTTCCGGACTCCATGCCCATCTCTGTGAATTTCCCGTTTCCTTCGTTCCGGTATAAATAACCGGCCGTGGAATCATTGGCCACGTAGATATCCGGCCGTCCAGTGTTGTTGAAATCCGTCCAGATAACGCCGAGCCCGTAGTAACCGTTCGGATCATCCACGCCCGCTTTTTTGGAAACATCGCTGAAGGTTCCATCTCCGTTGTTGTGAAACAACGAATCGCCGGAGCCCTTCAGGCCGCGCGGGCCGCATTGCACGTTGATTCCCATGAAGCGGCAAGTCATGGCGCTGCCAAACGCGGGAAGGTGGTGCAGGTCGAGATCGACGTAGTTGGTGACCATCAGGTCGAGGAAGCCGTCGCCGTCGTAATCGGCAAATGCCGCGCCCGTCGACCAGCGTCCATCCGCCACGCCGGCCTGCTTCGTCACGTCCGTGAAGGTGCCATCGCCATTGTTTCGATACAGCACGTTGCCGCCATAACAGGTCACGTAAATGTCGGGCCATCCGTCGTTGTTGAAATCGCCGACCGCTCCTCCCATCGCGTAACACGGCTTGCCGATGCCGGCCTTCTCGGTTACGTCGGTAAACGTTCCGTCATGATTGTTGTGATAGAGCGCGCCGCGCGCTTTTTTGCTCTCCAACGCTTCCGCGACGGTCGGCGCATTCGTAAAGTAAATATCCAGCCACCCGTCGCGGTCATAGTCCAGCAGCAACACGCCTCCAGCCATCGATTCGAGGATGGAGTGCGCTTCCGCGGAAAACTCGTGCTCGAAGCGGATCCCCGCCTGATCCGTGATGTCCTCGAGTTGTGGAACGGGCCGCCCTTTGCACTTTACGGTTTTCGCCGAAGCGGGAGGTGGCGGGCCCTGGCTCATTCCCTGGCCCAGCAGTTGCCGCGCAAACCCCAGCGTGAATACGACAAGAGAAATCCAACCAAACGTGCGGCCACGCAACAATGCCTCCCATGAACGCGGCTTCATAGACTAGTGTGGCGCCACTAAGTGAGAATCCAGTTCCGCCGCTTTCTGAAATTCACTGCCGGACTCGTCTTTCTGACCTTTTTGCGCGAGGGCTACGGCCAACTGATAATGCGCCACGGCGTAGGTGGGCACAGAATGGATGGCAGCGCGGAATTGCGAGATGGCGCCATCCAGATCGCCGTTCGCGAGCAGCCTCTTTCCGGAATTGGTGGCGAACGTTGCTGCCTGCTGACTGGTCTTCTCCTGGCTGAGTTGGGAACCGGCCCTAGCTTCGGCCTCAGCGCCGGCGCTGTCACCCAACTGACGCAGCACAGAAGCTAAAGTGATGTGGGCTCCCGCGAGGTCGGGTTGAAGTTCAATCGCTTGGCGCAGGGCGTCGGCGGATTCCTCATACTTTTTCATCTGCTTGTAGACGGTGCCCAGTGTGTAATACGCCTCGGCATAGTCGGGCTGAATCGCTATTGCTGCCTGCAGTTGTTCCGCCGCGCCGGGAAAATCACCCGACTGCCAGAGAGTCACTCCTAGGCTGTAGTGCGCATCGGCGAGGTCGGGGTCGAGTCGAAAAGATTCTTTCCATTCCGCAATCGCTGCCGGAAGATCGTCCTTCAGCTTCAGGGCAAGGGCGAGGTCGTAGTGGAGATTCGCAGTGTCGGGGGCAAGCTTCAACGCGGCTCGGAATTGGGTAACAGCTCCATCAAAATCTGCTTTCTGCAGATAGGCCGTGCCCAGATTTCCCTGGAACGACGAATCGTTGGGACGAAGCTGGATGGCGCGCTGAAACTCTTTGACGGCTGCATCGGCATCGCCCCGCTGGAGCAGTGTCAAGCCGAGGTTGTTGTGGATTTCCGGATCATCCGGCGTCTGCTGCAGAGCTTTGGTGAACGCCGCCTCTGCCCCGTCTACGTCGCCGAGTCTCTGGCAGAGAATCCCGATGCGCCTCTGCAAATCCCGCGTCGACGGAGCGAGTTCGTCCGTCTTCTGGAAGGAACGCAGGGCTTCTTCGCGGTTGCCTAGAGATTCTTCGGCAGTGCCGCGATAAAACCAGGCTTTGGCGTCCCGGGAATCAAGTTGCAGCGCATGGTCGAGCTCCGGCAGAGCGTTGCTGCTATCGCTGCTCGCGAGAAAAGTAACACCGAGGTGCAGATAAGCCGGCTCATATTGCGGGTTGAGACGAATCGCTTCGCGGAATTCCTGGCTGGCTTTGGTGTATTCCAACTGCTGCGCCAGCAGAGAGCCTAGTTCGTCGTGCAATTCCGACTGACTGGGCGACAGGCGCACCGCCGCGCTGAGCTCAGAAACCGCCTCAGCGGTTTTCTTTTGTAAAGACAGTGCCCTCCCGAGCTCGCGGTGGGGCTCTGCCTGGCTGGGAGCCAGCTCCACCGAACGGCGCAACTCCGCCACGGCAGACTCGAGGTTGCCTTGCGCTTCATAGGCTTGCCCCAGATGGGTATGCGCGACCGCCAGTTTTGGACGGAGCTCCACGACCTGGCGGAGATGGGCGATCGCTTGCTCAGTTTGCCCCTGCCGCAGCAGCACCTGCGCAAGCATACTTTGCGCTTCGGCACTCCGGGGATTCGCTTGCACTGCCTTGTCGAATCCTTCGCGCGCCGCGCTCAAATCGCCACGCTCTAAAGCCGTGATCCCGCGCTGATAATCAGCTGCCCCTGCGTCGGCCGAAGGCTTCGCCTGCGCTGAGGCGGTCGCGTAGACCATTCCACACCAGATAAAAATGGCGAACAACGACGTGGCAGGATTTACGCGCCCCGGCGAACGCGAAGCGATTTGCTCGCCAAAAAACATCACTTATCTTACCTCCAGGTGATACGACCCAGAGCCGAGCTGGACGATCATCGATCCTGCCTCGGGGCGCGCATGGACAGGATGGTTATCTTCGGTCACCTTCGCGTTGGGGATCGCGGGTAAGTAGACCTTTGCGTGAGCATTCGCCGGGATGGTGAGGTTGATCGAAAAAGACTCGCCCGGTTTCGCGTCCCAATCGCTGACGATGCGACCGTACACCGAATCGTACTCTCCGCGGGCATGCGTCATACGAGAGTCGAGCATGGGATGAACCACGATTTCCCGATATCCGGCTCCTCCCACATTCGTATCAATCCCAGCGACCGAGCGGTAGACCCACGCCATAACGGACCCGAAGGCGTAGTGGTTGTAGGAGTTCATGCCGGGATCCCCGGTGTCTCCGTTCCAGCGCTCCCACCAGGTGGTCGCCCCTTTCGAGAGCATGTAGCCCCAGGACGGATACGTCTCGTTGAGAAGCAGCCGATAGGCCACATCGGCGCGGCCGTGATCGGCAAGAGTGAACAGAAGGAACGGCGTGCCCAGGAAGCCGGTGGAGAGATGCCAGTCTCGCGATTCGATGTCGGCAACCAGTTTGTTCACCATGGTTGCTTCCAACTTCGGAGGAGCCAGCTTCATGTAAAGCGTAACCACGTAGGCAGTCTGCGTACCGCCCAGGACGTCTCCGTTGCGCTTAATGTAGGTCTTTCTGTAAGCCTTGCTGATGTTCTTGATCAGCGCTGTGTAGCGTTCCACGGCTTCTTTGTTGTCGGTAGCCCGAGCCATGTCCACCATCATGCGGGCGATCAAAACCCAATACGACGTGGCCAACAAATCTTTGGGAGTTCGCTCGTCGGGAGCGAGCCAGTCGGCATAATTCGGCCCCACACCTTTCTCTCGCAGGAAATTCGGATTCGCCTTGGCGATGAAATCCATCCAGCGTTCCATCGCCTTCCAATTGTCGGTGATGGCTTGTTTGTCGCCATATTGCAGCCAGACCGTCCAGGGAAGAATCACACCGGCATCTCCCCAACCCGGGGCGCCTTCGCTTCCGTACGGCCGCAGCAAGTCGGGTGAGACGTTGGTAAAAGCTCCGTCCTTGGTTTGGGCGTCGGTGATGTCGCTCAGAAATTTGTGGGAGAAGGCTTGGATATCGAAGTTAAAGGTTCCGGTTCGCCAAAAAACACCGGCGTCCCCCATCCAGCCAAGACGTTCGTCGCGCTGCGGACAATCGGTGGGGATGCTCAGGAAATTCCCGCGTTGCCCCCATAGGCCGATCTTCCACATCCGATTGACCAGATCGCTGGAGGTGACAAGAGTTCCGGTCGGGCCGCCGTCCAGGCTGTTAATCACTTCACCGGTAAGGGCAGCGGCGGTGGGAACTCCGGGGTAGCCAGTTACCTCTACGTAGCGAAATCCGTGGAAAGTGAAAAGAGGCGTGTAAGCCTCTTCTCCTTTGCCCGCAAGGATGAAAACGTCAGTGGCGTCCGCGTTGCGCAAATTGTCGCGGTAGATCGAGCCATCGGGGCTGAGAATTTCCGCGAAGCGCAGGCGGATTTGGGTTCCCGCCGCACCGCTGGCTTTCAGCTTCACCCAGCCAACCATGTTCTGTCCCATGTCGAAGACATAGGCGCCGTTTGCCATGGGCTTCACCGCAACGGGCGCGATCGTCTCGGTGACGTGCACAGGCGCCGACACTTGCCCGACGACGGCGATGGAAGGCGCAGCAGCCACTAGAGCGGGAGTCCAGGCCGAGTCATCAAAACTGGCTTTGCCCCAATCGGCCTGATCAAGACGGGCATCGTAAAATTCGCCGGCATAGATTTCCGATCGGCGTATCGGCGATGCGAAGCCCACCCAGGATTCATCCGTGGCCACGACCTCGCGACTTCCATCGACATATTCGATTTCAAGTTGAGCGAGCAAGCGCGTCGGCGGCGGCAAGAAAGAAAAGGGTTTCCCTTGCCAGGTCATCCCGCTGCCGAACCATCCGTTCCCCAGGATGGCCCCCATGGCGTTGTTGCCCGCCACCACCAGGTTTGTCACGTCGTAGGTCTGATAAAGGACGCGCTTGGTGTAGTCGGTGAATTCTGGAGTCCAAACGTCCTGACCAACCCGTTGGTTGTTGAGGAACATGCGATAGCTGCCCAGAGCTGTGGCATAGAGACGTGCCACCTTCACGGCTTTGGAAACATGAAAGTGTTTCCGCAAAAGCACTGCAGGCTGCGGAAGTGAGCCGGGGAGAATCGTTCCAAATTGCGGGTTGCTAAGAACGCCCGCGACCATCGCTGGTTGCCAGGTGGGCGTGCTCGCGAGGCGTCCCGACCAGGCTTCGTTAAGCGGTATGCGAGTGATCTTGCCGTCGCTGTCTGTGATCTTCAACAATCCGGCGAGAGCCGCCGTCACCGTCTTTTGCGCGGGTTGCGGGCCAGGATTGTCCGGCCTTATTGCCGTAACGCTGATCTCGATGAGATTCTTACCCGCTACGAGTTGCTGCAGGACATCTTCGCCGTCGAATTCGTTCCAATCGCTCTTGGTGCCAACTTCGCGGCCATTGACTTTGGCTACATAACTGCCCCGCGCCAGCAGGAACAACGTGGCCTCCTGGGGCTTTTGCGTGAGGTCCAGATCGAATCGGAACTCGGCCACCGCTTTCAGAGGCATGTTGAACGGATCCTGCCCAGCTACCCAGATCCATCGAACCCCGTCCAACTCCGAGTCCTGTTCCGGATTCTTCCACGCGATCCACTTGCCCTTCCATTCCTGATGGAGAAGTCCGGTTTCAAACCAGGCAGTCTCGCTGGCTTGGGAGGATTGCCCCTTCGCATCCCAAACCCGAACCGACCAGTAGTATCTGGTGCGTGGTTCGAGTTTCGGCCCGCCATAAGTGATTCCCACCGATTCTGCCGAAGTGATTTTGCCGCTGTCCCAAACTTTCGCGGAAGCATCGAGCGCTGGTGAGGAACTGGTGGAGACCACAATCTGATATGCACTCTGCGTCCAGTTGCGCTCGGGATTGTCGCTTTGCCACGACAGATGCGGATTCGCCACATCGATCCCGAGGGGATTGTTCACCGCTTCGCACCGGAGGTGCACTGGAACCGCGTGCGCTGTCGTCGCCAGACTTAGCGTCAAACTTAGGAACATCAAAAACACTCGACCCCGCGTGATGCGCATCAGCTTGCTTCCTCCGGATAAATCTTGTGGGTGCTCAGTTCTGAAAGTTATTCCGGCAAAATATGCTCTCGCTGAATCACGAATGGCGCATCCACACTCGGCGCGCCGGTACCGGGCTGTCCGCCACCCACACTTACTCGATAGTCCCCCGGCGCGGTGAGTCGAATCCCGGCTTCATCCACCACGCTCAAGTCCCGCGGACTGAGACTGATTTGCACGTGGCGCATCTCGCCTTTGGCAACGTGGACGCGCTTGAACCCGGCCAACGCGGCGCGAGGCGCCCGGCTCACTTTCGGAAAAGTCAGATAAACCTGGACCACCTCGTCTCCGTCTCGATCGCTCGTGTTAGATACGTCCACGTCCACACCCAGAGATTCTCCTTCGTGCAGCTCCGCAGTGGAAAGCTTCAAATTGCTGTATTGAAAACTGGAATAGCTCAGACCATACCCGAAAGGATAAAGCGGCTGTCCTTTAAAATATCGGTACGTACGGTTCTCCATGGAATAATCGTCAAAGCTCGGCAGTTGCTCCACTCCCTTATAAAACGTCACCGGGAGCCGGCCAGCCGGGTTGTTCGCTCCCGCCAGGGTCTGGGCAATCGCAGTTCCTCCTTCCTCGCCGGAGTACCAGCTCTCCAAAATCGCATCCGCGTTCTGGTTCGCCCAGTTTACAGATAATGGGCTGCCGTTCATGAGCACCACCACCAGCGGTTTGCCGGTCTTCTTGAGAGCCTGCAAAAGTTCTTCTTCGTCCGTAGGCAGATCGAGACTGGTTCGGTCCCCTCCGCTAAAGCCGGGCACCTTCACCGGCAGTTCCTCGCCTTCCAGTTGCGACGTAATGCCCACCACGGCGACGATCACGTCTGCCTGCGCAGCCTGTTGGAGCGCCACTGAAAGTGGATCGGCAATCAAAGCCAGCCACGACAACTCGGAACCGCCATCATCCTGAACCACAGACTCAAGACGCAGCGCATACCTGTGCCCTTTCTGCAGTTCGATGACGGGTTCCGGCGCCGTGCCTTCCGCCGCCAGATCATCAATCACCAGCTTTCCATCCAGCCAGAGGCGGTTGGTGTGAGCGGTCGTGAACATGCGATACGCGGAGGATTGCGTCGGAGTCAGGAATCCCGTCCACCGCACGGAGAAATCCGTAAGTCCCGCCGGCTGGGTCAGAGAGTCCTGATGGTGGGGCAGCGGCTCCAGATTGATGTAAGCATCCCTTCGCACCACCAGAGGCGGACCCTGGAATTCTTTGTTTGGAAAATATTCTCCCGTGACGCCCGGCTGCCCGTCGGCGGTGGAATATGCCGACGGCGGGATGAGGGACTCCTGCCGCAGAAAATTTGTGCCCTCAGCGTATGTAACTTGCGCCGAGGCGAACTGCTTTTTGATTCCTTCCAGGGCGGTCGTAGTGCTGGGCGGAGTGCCGCCGTAATTCCCGGCCAGAACGAGCGCAGATTCGGCCAGCGGTCCGATCACCGCAATGCGCCTGAGATTCGGGCGAAGAGGCAGCACGCCGTTGTTCTTGAGCAAGACCATGGATTCCTGCGCGACCTTCAGGGCAAGTTCCCGGTTCGGCTGGCTCGCAATTTCAGAATCGGACAGCTGGGCGTATTTCACCATTTCCGGCGGATCGAACATGCCCAGCCGAAAGCGGGCCCGCAATAAGCGCCTGACCGCAGTGTCGATCTGAGATTCGTTCAAGAGTCCTTCGGACACCGCATCCAGGTATTTCTTGTAGTCGGAGTTGTCGGGCGCCTTCGAGTAGGAATCGATGCACTCATTGTCGGTACCCCGCTGTAACGAGAGCGCAGCGGTTTCGGCAATCGTTTTCGTGAAGTGATGCTCGCTGAAGATCTCGTCGACGGAGTCGCAGTCGCCGACGACATAGCCGTCGAACTTCCAGACGCCTCGCAGGCTATGTTCGAGCAAAAAGCTGTTCGCGCACGCGGGCTCGCCGTTGACGCGGTTGTAGGCGCACATGATGCTGCCGGCTTTGCCTTCCACAACGGCCGCCCGAAATGCCGGCAGATAGGTATCTTCCATATCGTGATTGGAGACTTCCACGTTGCGGGTATGCCGGGACGGTTCCGGACCGCTGTGAACGGCGAAGTGCTTCGGAGTAGAAATAACCCGCAAATACTTTGGGTCATCGCCCTGCATGCCGCTGACGAACGCGACCGCCATCCGCGCCGCCAGGAACGGATCTTCGCCGTAAGTTTCCTGCCCGCGCCCCCAACGCGGATCGCGGAAAATGTTTATGTTGGGCGCCCAAAAATCGAGCCCCTCCAGTATGTCGCGGCGTCCAGCCCGCACCGCTTTGTTATGTTTTGCCCTGCCCTCCGTGCCGATGGCAGCGGCCATTTGGCGCGTCAGCGCAGTGTCGAACGTTGCCGCAATCCCAATCGGCTCGGGAAAAACCGTGGCCAACCCGGCGCCGGCGATGCCGTGCAGAGCTTCGCTTCTCCAGTCGTATTCGGGGACCTGTAAGCGCGGAATCGCCCGCGACTGGTTCACCAGCTGCGAAGCCTTTTCCTCGAGGGTCATCCTCGACAGAAGATCGTTCACTCGTGTATCAATGGCCTGTGAGGGATCGAAGTATGGTGGGGAATCGGTGACTTTGGATGCCTGCCCGAGGGACAGGCTGTTCAGAAAGAGCACAACCAGCGCCAGGATGCCCTTGACGCTAACCGTCGATCGGTATAGCATCCGCACATTCTAAGCGATTAGATGTTTGCCCGCCAAGCAGAATGCCGACCTTAAACGACAGCAACGACGAACAGATACTCGCGCGGTTTGGATACCGTCAGCAGCTAAGCCGGTCCCTGGGATACTTTTCCAGCTTCGCGCTTAGCTTTTCGGTCATCTGCATGACCTCGGGCCTGTTTGCCGACTACGGCGACGGGCTGCGCGCCGGGGGGCCGATTTTTATCTGGAGCTGGCTGATCATAGGCGCCGGGCAGTTTCTTGTCGCCATGGTCTTCGGGCAACTCGCCCGGCAGATTCCGCTGTCCGGCTATGCCTATCAATGGGCCCGCTCGCTGGCCGGCGACCGCATGGCCTTCTGGGCGGCGTGGATGATGATCGTACAGTACATCACGGGAATGGCGGGCGTGGCCTACGCGCTCGCCAGTTACCTGGTGCCTTTCTTCGGGCTGCCGAATTCCAATCGCAATGTTGTGTTCGCGACCGTTGCAACCCTCGTCGCTGCGGCATTAATCAATCATTACGGCATCCGGCTCGCCAGCATGGTCAACGACGTGTCCGTCATTGCCGAAATCCTGGGCACGGTGATCATTGGTTTTTTGCTGCTGGGTCTGGCATTGATTCGAAAGACGCACCCGATTTCTTTCCTGTTCACCTATCCCCATCAGTCGAGCGTTGGCGCATACCTGATCGCCTTCCTGACTGCGTCGCTGATGAGCGTTTGGACGTTAGGTGGATTTGAGGCCGCCGCCAATGTCGCCGAAGAAACACACCTGCCGGAAAAGCGAATTCCCACCGCGATTGTGTTGTCCGAAGTGTTAGCCGTTGTTTTTGGATTGCTCGTCCTCATCGGTTTCACCCTGGCCGTTCCATCGCTGAGCGTGGCCAGCAATGACCCGACCCCGTTGCTCTACATCATCGGGAGCTACTTCCCCAACTATGTCGTTGCGGGGGCTCTGCTGCTGGTATCCGTCGCCATTTTCGCGTGTGTTCTGGCCAATCTAACAACCATTACGCGGCTGATTTGGGCGATGGCACGCGACGGGAAGATGCCAGCCTCTCGCTTTCTTTCCAAGGTGAGCGAGCACAAGGTGCCGGTCAATGCGATCTGGGTCGTCATTCCGATTACCGCCGTTTTCACCTTCTGGGCACAAGTGGAAGTAGTCATTATCGCGATATGTACTTTCGCGATGTATGTGACCTACGGTTTGGTCGTGGCAGCGTGTCTGTGGGGGAATAAACCGGCGCAGGTTGACGCCGCCGGGCAGCCTCGCAAACGGGTGTCGCGCCCGTTGTGCGCCGCGGCTCTGTCCTGGATAGTCGCTATTATTCTTCTCCTACTCTACATGACCGCCATCTCCATGTCTCACCATGCGCTGGTCCTAACCCTGCGGGTCGCGGCGATCATCGGCGGGTGCGCGCTAGCTTACTTTGCAGTTCGCCGCCTCGGCCCGCGGGCGAAGCTCAGCCCCGACGCGGCCGAGTAGGCAGAAGTCATCTTCTAGATGGTTTTCGGAAGTCTTACATGCCGCAAGCGCTTCAGGAGGGTTCCTTAACTTCAATCACCCGCTGGCAGCTTGATGTCTAAATTGATTGGCCCGTTCGCCTTCTCATAGTTATCGATAATAGTAGTCAGCTGATTGCGCAGAGCCTTGGCCCGACGCCAGGGCAACGTGATGGCCGCGCGTTCTTCGTTGGCTCCGCGAAAGTCTTTCCCCGGATTTGGTGTCTTGGGATCACCTACGACCTGGCCCAGCCTGATTCGGACATCGTCTTGCGTCCATGTGAGGTGCATTGCGTTTGCATACACCTCAGAAACGCCATTGGGCGATTGGATCCAGGGAAGCACCGGGTTCTGTGGCGGTGGGATCGGCAGGATGGAGACGGTTGTGCGCGTGAGGCTTATTGGAGAGGCACTCCCCGAGTACACATCTCGAACCTGACAAGCAGCCAATTATGACCCATTAGATAGCACGAATACCACACTCCGTACGTGTACCGCCTTCCGGCCGTGCCACCAAGGTGGCTAGCAACCCATGCTTTGGGCCTCTGAGGTTTCGCTCCTGTGCGGCCCTCGCGAATTTATGAGATAGCCTCTAGTCAATGAAGTGCGGCGACACACGGCAAGCTGCGAGCCTCAAGGCTCAGGATCCGCTTTGGAGGAAAGTGCATCTTGCACCGGCTCGGCATCGCACTCTGCCGCGATAACCGTGACCGGCTCGTCGGGTGGTTTTTCCGGCAGGGGTCCGAAAATCAACTGGCTGCCTCTTTGTTCGAACTGGACAGGCCGCCCGCTGGCCAAAAAACGCGCCGATAGAACTTTGCATCGGACACCCCCGACCGTCATGGTGTTTCCCGGCCAGAAATAAACGATGGTGTAAAGAGTGTTTCCCCTGCGCGTATACACGCCGATGTTGCCGTGAGGAAAGCGGCATTTCTGCGTTCCGTAGAATGCCTCGCCATTTCTGCGCAGCCATCCGCCGATCGTATTAAGGCGTGAGAGAGCCGGCTCCGGAACCGAACCATCTGCACGGGGTCCAATGTCGAGCAGGTAATTGCCGCCATCGCGGGCGCACTCAACCAGGTTCTGCACAAGCTGTTGTGCGGACTTCCAGTTGTTGTCACCCTCAAGGTAGCCCCAGCTGTCGTTGATCGTCATGCACGATTCCCAATCATTTTTTGCCGCCGCGGTGGATTGCTCCGGGGTGGAAAAATCGCCGGGCAACAGATTGCGATTGTTCACCAGGATATCCGGCTGAAGCCTGAGAACCATGTCGTTCATTTCCGCAGATCGCCATCCCTGCGCATCGAGCGGAACCGGCATGTCGTACCACAAGATGTCGATCTTGCCGTAGTTCGTCATCAACTCCCGGAGCTGGCCGTGGGTGTAGTCAACAAAGCGCTTTCTGGCAGCGGGGTCCGTTTTCGCCAATCTCCAATCGGGATGGTGCCAATCCATGAGCGAGTAGTAGAAACCGACGCGCATACTTTCCGCGCGGGCCGCTTCCACATACTCTTTCACTAGATCGCGGCCTGGGCCCAGTTGCGGGGCGCAATAGGGAGTCAGTTTCGAATTAAACAGGCAAAACCCTTCGTGATGCTTGGTCGTCATCACCATATAGCGCATGCCCGACTCGCGAGCCAGCCGCGCCCAGGTGCGTGCCACGTCACGGGGCGGCTGAAATTGCCGCCCCAGCTTCTCGTATTCCGCGAGCGGGATATCTTCATCACCCATCGCCCAGGCTTCGCGGCCCAGAATGCTATAGAGACCCCAATGAATGAACATCCCGAACTTGGCCTCCCGCCACCACTGGATGCGACGCTCATGATCCGGGAGTGGAACGCCGGCAGATGGGGTCGATGTTGTCAGAGCCAAAGCTGTCAGCGGCCGCAGGCCGGCCAGCGACGCGCCACCTGCGGCGGCAAGTAGCGTTTTCAGATGGTTTCGCCTTGATGGGATCATAAGATGGACGGTTTTTCCGATCGTAAGTCTCAGACAGGCAGATACTTAGCCGCTGATTGGTCTCAAGGGTCCGGCAGAATTCTGTCTTTTTTGCTGTCGGGTAGTTCGTTATCGTGCGTTTCGTCATCATGTTTTTCGGTGCGTAGCTTCTTGGCTGTTTCAAAGTGTTGATTCGCCTCGGTTTCGCGCCCCATAGCCTTGTAGGCCGTCCCCAATGCGTAATGAGCATCGAAGCTCTGCGGATCGATTGCCAGGGCGCGTTCGAGGAATCCAGACGCCAATGCTGGATCATTCTTCTTGAGGGCGATCTCGCCTAGCAGGATAAAGGCACCCGGAGAGGCTTCATTCAGCCAGATGGCTTTCTTTAGAACAGCTTCCGCGTCATCGTACTTTGCCAAGCGCATGTAGGCGTCGCCCAATCTCCAATAGACCAGCCATACCGTTGGATTTACGGCTAACTCCTTCTGAAACTCGGAGATAGCGCCCTGAGGGTTTGACTGGTAGAGGTCGATTTCTCCGAGCAAGAAATGTGCCATGGCAAGGCGCGGCTCCAGTCGCAGGGCCGTTTCGATCTGGGACACGGCGGCTTCCACCATCTGCTGGCGCACCATCAACTTCGCTAGCGCCAGGTAAGCCATTGCGCTGTCGGGTGGCACAAAAAACATTTGGGCCAGAACCTTGCGGGCGCTATCCCATTGCTGCGTCATGACGTAGCAGATGCTGATTAGATACGGAGCATCAGGGCCGTTTTTCGGAAGGCGCGGCCCAAGGTTTTCGAGGAGCGGGAGGGCCTCGCGGTAGTTCCCCGCAGAATAGAAGCTGAGCGCAAGCAGTTGAGTAGACTCCAGATCGCCGGCGTTCTGCTGCAGAGCGTTCTTCAAGTGCGGAGCGGCCTGGGAAAACTGCCGCAACTGAAAGTACGCCTTGCCCAGTTTTCCTTCAAGCCCCGGAGCTTTGGGATCTTTCTCCGCTATTGCCGTCAACAACGTCAGAGCTTCACGAGGTTTGCCTTCGGTCAGCAGTGTTTCTGCCCGGTCGACTGGGGATTGCGGGATGGGAGAGACGGCCGGTTCCTGGGCAAATCCAATCTCGGCGATTCCAAGCCCGCCGCTGGCCGCGAACAAAATGAAGAAAGCAGCGCGCAAAAAATACGAGTGCGGAGAGGTTGAACGCCTGCTGCACGCGGAAGAAAAACCATAATTCTCGCTGTTCAACACCGACTCATTCTCGAGACTGACACTTCCGGAGACAATGCCACGCCGGGTATGCCAAAATGACTGGCTTCATGAACCAGTTCACGAACATGCTTGTGTGCTGTCTTCCCGTCAGGACAATTCCCGAGATAATAACACAGACAAACAGCCGACAATCGCGTATCCATCTGAGGTGTATCTCGCACATCGGAAACGGGGACTGGAGGCTCCGTTGACGGCGAACAGCTGTTTTCGTAGTATCAATATTCATGAAATGCTTCATGAGTACAGAGCCCCTCGCGAAGACAGGTGATGTATGGCCGTGACTATTCGGGACGTCGCCAAGTCCGCCGGCGTGGCGGTGGGAACCGTCTCCCGGGTTCTAAACAATCAGCCCGATGTAAACTCCAAGCTGCGCTCGCGCGTGCAACGCGCCCTCAAGGAACTGAATTACCGGCCGAACGCACGGGCGCAGAGCTTTGCGCGGAATTCCTCGCCGGTGGTATCGTTCATCCTAAGCAATCGGGATTTTCTTCACCCGTTCCATTCCCGGGTTCTGCAGGGCGTGGAGGAATACTGCGAGGAAGCCGGATTCTTCGTGATCTATACCCGTTTCCGTTACTCCGCGACAGTGGCCGCAGACGATTTGCAGTTGCCCAACGTCCTGCAGAGCCACGGGATTGCCGACTGCGTGATTCTGGCCGGAGCCAACTTCGAAAACTTCACGAAAAGCCTCGACAAAAAGGAACTGCCCTATGTGTTGCTGGCCAATAATCTGGTCAGCACTGAACCTGGCCCGCCTTACGACCGCGTGCGTTTCGACGATTTGGGCGGGGCAGCCGAAGCGACGCATTACCTGCTCGCTCTGGGGCACAAAGATATTTTTTTTATCGGCGATACCGCCCTCCCCTGGTACCGCAACCGCTACGAGGGTTACTGCAAGGCGATGAAAGAGGCAGGCATTAAGCCCTCGGCACAAACGCTGGGGCTATCCGATAACACATTTTTCAACGGGGTAAAGAGTATCCAGATGGCGTTGGAACGGAAGATCCCCATCACGGCGGTTCTGGCCGGCAACGATGAGATCGCCCACGGCGTCTGGGATGGACTCCTGAAAGCGGGGCTGGATGTGCCTCGAGATGTGAGCTTGATCGGATTTGACGATCAGCATGAGATGGGAAGACTGCAGTCGCTGACCAGCGTACGAGTGGACGCGCCCGAAGTGGGTCGACAGTTGGCCAAAATAGCGCTCGAAAAGATTAAGTCGAAAGCAGTGCATGTTCCAGAAGTCTTGCTGCCGACGGCGCTGATAAAGCGCGAGACTTGCCGTCCTTTATTTCAGACGGGGCACAGGGGACAGAAATGACCGGTAGTGGCTGTGTTTGAATTTCCTCGCGTACCTGGCGGTCCTTCTTCCAGCCGTTAGCGGGTAAAGTCTGTTGCTCCTCCAGAACAACAGCTTTTAACCGCAAAGCTCGCAAAGGAAAAGCCGCGAAGTTCGCGAAGAAATTCCAAAGCCACTACCGAATGATCTGCAAGAATTGACGGACCGCGCGTTATCGGTTTTTGCGCAGAGCACTAGATTTCCTGGTGTTTTGCTTCCTTGATCTCGGTATCGGGCACGGAGCCGGTGCGTTGCACGCTGAAGTTTTTAACATCCACCAATACAAAACGTGGCGTCTGTTGTCCCTCGGGAAATTTGATGTTGGAGAATTCCACGCCGTCGGCGTCTTCGACGATGAAGCAAGGGCGCTCTTCTTTGTTCTGAGTAAGAATCTTGAAATCACCGATCTCGATTCGTTTGGCGTGCCGGATGAAGAAGGCGTGCGCGGGAGTGGTGCCAAACATTGTCGGTTCGGGATACTCTTTCTCTTTTTCGGGAAGTTGGAGAGCTGCATCTTTGCGCGTTCCGCCGCCCGGATGCTGGATCAGGATGTTGCTGATTTTCACGTCTTCGACCGGATGACCGGGAATTCCCGCAATCATGGAACAAACCTGCGATACGCCGCTCGAAGAAACGACGTTGGAAATGTTCACCCGCCGGATGTATCCGACTGGCACTCCAGCGGGTCCTCGCATGCGAGATCCCAGGCGGAGAAAGATCGGGGATGCTACCGTTCCCCTCATCGTGATGTTCGAGATCGTCACATCTTCGATCTGTGCCCCATCCACACTGAGAATCGCGACTCCGAAGCAACCGTCGAACACGCAGTTCGAGATGGTGATGTTTTTGAACCCTCCGTTCGATTCTGTCCCGAACTTGATCCGCCCGTTGCGGTCGACATCGGAAGACGACGGGAATCGCTTGAATGAAGCGTCAAGCACAGCTCCCTCGAGGTAGCTCCCACTCACCATGCAGTCACTGATCGTCACCATCTCGGTGTCGCACGCATACCCCAGTGCGAACGAACTCTTCAGACAAATCGCATCGTCCCAGGGCGAATTGATCGTGCAGTTTGAAATGCGTACGTTGCGGCAGCAATCCACGTCGATGCCATCGCGCTGGGTGTCAATCTTCAGGTTGTCGATGGTGAGATTCGAGACGCCGGTCGCCAGGATTCCGAAATGTCCACCGTGCAGAATTGAAAAATCTCGCAGCAGGACATTGCGGCAGTTCTTCAGGGCGATGGCTTTGTTGGCGACGCCCGCAACTTCCGCTACCGGACCGGGACCTTCTCCACGGCTCAAGCCTTTTCCCCAAATTAATCCCGGCCCTTGAACTGCCAGATCCTCCAGGTTCTCGCCCCAAATCAGACTGTTGTGCCAATGATTATGGCCATAGTCCTGATAAGGCTCCCAGGGCTGGTTGGCCTCGGCCAAGTCATAGCCTTCTGCTTTGTTCTGCGATGGGGGGTCCGCCGCCAATATTGTGCAGCCCATGCCGAGTGCGAGTGCGACTTTGCTTTTCAGATGAATTGAGTAGCTCAAATAGGTTCCCGCCGGGAAAAAAACCGTGCCCCCTCCCGCGCTGGCTGCCGCCTCTATGGCGTGATTAATCGCCGGGGAGTCCACTGATTTCCCATCACCCTTGGCTCCATATTCGCGGACATCGAAAACGGGCTGCAGCTGGGCGGCTGTGGCGGTCTCTGCCAATCTGGAGCCGACCTTCGATGCACCCGACAGACCTGCGACCGCGACTCCGGCCGCTTGGAGAAACCCTCGCCTGGTATTTTCGTTCTGACTCATTCCTATGCTCCTTACTGCTAACTATGACTGCTGCCTATGACTGCTGATTTTCTCGACTATTTCTGGAGGTTCTCAATCCTGTCCAGCCGCGGAGCCAGCAACCGTATGGCCAACACGGCGACAGCATAGGCGGAGCCGGAAATGAGGAACGGAATCCGATAGCTGCCAGTTGACTGCGGGACATATCCGACGACCTTCGCAATCAGCATTCCCCAATTCCTCCTCCGGCCATCCCGCCGATCCCAACCACAGAAGCGACGGCCTCTCGCGGAAACATGTCAGAAGCGGTGGTAAACAAATTGGCGGAGAACCCCTGGGGTGTGCCGCTGCCGCCAGACCAATCAGCAGAACGGACGGCCAAAGGCCTGCGCTACTGTACACCGATACGATCGGCATCACACAGACCGCGCAAGCCAGCATCGCAATTTTCCTTCCGGCATTCACAGAAAACCCGCCCCGGATGAGCCGAGACGAAAACCATCCGCCGGCAATGCTGCCAGCATCCGAGATCACGTAAATCGCGACGAGGGGCAAGCCTAACTGCACCAGGTTCAAGCCATGCTCTTTCTGAAGGAATCCGGGCAGCCAAAACAGGTAGAACCACCTGACGGGATCGGTGAGAAACACCTGCCGGTCCATGTAGTTCTTGCTGATTCCAAGAAACAGAAGCGTGCCAATGACCCAGCGGAATTTCCCAATGGCCCCGCCGGTCGTGGCCTCGTCAGTTAATTTGACCCGAATGCGGCTCACGGTAGGGACCGACTCGTTCTTGGCCATAGGAGAACTCCCGGAACACTCGTGGCATTTGCCGCGTCTGGCGCAAACCATCCGATTGTTCCGTAAGTAAGAATCGCGATTGACAAGGTATCGTGCATTTGCCATAGTGTCAAAGCGGTTAGATTATCAACCGCTTCTTAGCCGTTCCGCGTGCGACTCAAACGAAATTCTATGGACGAAACCGAAATTCTGGTGCACTCAAAGCGCTTGCCTGACGGGGTCTCCGGCGAACTCTTGGCCCTTCCGCGCGGCGAGGCAAGGTGGGAGTGGATGAGTTTCTTTGTCCGGCGCTTGCAACCCGGAATTTCCTATTCCGCGTCTACCGAACATGAGGAGGCCGCCTTCGTGCTGCTCGGCGGGACGTGCAGCGCCGATTGGGGATTCGGCACAAAGACGATCGGCCGTCGAAACAACGTTTTCGAAGGGCTGCCC